>Ga0265292_1000212_pt1 | contig 101376 bp, 132 predicted proteins | sample Munlanlewell296A_FD_189080 | JGI IMG/M metagenome (GOLD analysis project Ga0265292, IMG submission 189080) | Leachate microbial communities from a municipal landfill in Southern Ontario, Canada - Leachate well 296A | ecosystem: Engineered > Solid waste > Landfill > Unclassified | place...
GAAGATGTATTAAAGGAATTTAAAATCAGCTATGAGACAAGAGTTTTGTCAGCTCATAGAACACCAAAGCAAACTATTCAATTCATTTCTTCAGCAGAAAAGAGAGGGACTAAAGTTTTTATTGCGGGTGCGGGTGGAGCGGCACATTTGGCAGGAGTTGTAGCTGCTCACACTGTAAAGCCGGTAATAGGTGTTCCGATAATGAGTAAATCATTGAACGGATTGGATTCATTACTATCCATCGTACAAATGCCTCCTGGGATCCCGGTTGCAACTGTAGCAATTGACGGAGCTAAAAATGCGGCTTTACTTGCTGTTCAAATTCTAGGTACAAACGATAAAATTATTTCTAAAAGTTTTTCGAATTACAAAAAGAAGATGGAAAGAGAAGTTCTTAAAAAAGATAAATTGCTTAAAAGATAAATTAAGATTTAGCAAGCATTTTTCCGTGAGCAACATAAACGGGGTCGCCTATCATTAAGGAAGTATTCCAATTATAATCAATAGACTTTTCTTCTTTTCTTACTTCGCATTTTTGGTAACTACAAAACTTACAAACATTATCGTTACAATAATCCATATGTATCCTTACACTGCAGTTTGGAAATTCTTCTAACAATTTCTTTTCTATGTAATTTTCTTCTAAATGTGATTCCTTAATTGTAAAGAAATAGGGAAGTAAGAAGTGAAAATCAATTACCACCATATCTCCGGATTTCCAGAACCTTAAATGGTGTATATCAATCCAAAAATCTTTACGAGTGTTTCTTAGTTTTTCGCTAATTGTTTCCAGCATTTGTTTATCAGTTTCATTCATTAATCCGCCTATAGATTCGCGAATTAATTTATAACCTGTTACTAAAATATTTAGAGCTACTAGAATTGCAATCAACGGATCAAGCAAAAGAAATCCTGTTACTAAAACCAATATTAAACCAATAACTACTCCTATACTTGTATAGGAGTCAGTTAAAACATGTTTTCCATCTGCCGTTAAGGTTAATGAATTTGTAGATTTTCCTTTTTTTACGAGGTATAATCCTAAGAATAAATTAATCATTCCTGCAAAAGCAATAATTATTGTACCTATGTCGAGACTTTTTGTTGTTACACCATGGATTAGGTCGTTGATAGCAAAATAGATAATTGTAAAAGCTGCTATGATAATTAAAAGTCCTTCTATTCCGGCTGAGAAAAACTCAACATTACCATGTCCGTAAAGATGTGATTCATCCGCTGGCTTTGAGCTTAAATAAATACTATAAAGAGCCATAGAAGTTGCAGCGACATGAACAACAGATTCTGCTGCATCAGAAAATATTGCGCTTGAGCCGGTTAAGAAATAGGCAGAAATTTTGGCGATAAACATTCCGATTCCTACAGAAAGAGAGAGCCAAGCCGCTCTTTTCTTATCGCTTAACTGATGATTTGTAGTATCCATAAATCCACAATAATTACAATTCAAAATTAGAAATTAATAAGTATGAATAGCTACGAATAATATCAAATATTTTCTTGAGGTAATCTTTAATTATTAAATTACCTTACGCAAAATTGTCATTCTGAACGGAGTGAAGAATCTCTACACCTCGATTTCAAACTGTTTTGAGATATTTCGCTCCGCTCAATATGACAATTACAATACTTTGCGTAAGGTGAGTTATTAATTTGAAATAAGAAGAAAATCATTCTCATACTTAGGAAACGAGACCTTATCTCGTCAGAAAAAATCAATAAATCAAAGGTATTTATGAATAGCACTAGATTTACTATCTGGCATATAATATGTCATTATACAAAAGAAATTTGAATAATTGAGAGAAAAAGATGCACAAACATTTTATTAATGAAGAAGCAAACAGAGAGACAAGAGATCTATTCAGTAAAAATAAAATAAGAGTTTGCCGCGGTATTGTTTGCCATGTTAAAAATTCTGCTAATATTTTACAAGCACTCGAAACTGAACTTGGTATTAAATCAGGGAATACTACAGGTGATAAATATTTTACACTCGAAACTGTTGCTTGTAGCGGTGCATGCAGTTTAGCTCCTGTAATAAATGTAAATGAAGATTATTATGGTAGAATTAATGTAAAAGATATACCTAATATTTTGAATAGATATATGACAGATGCAAATGATACTAACGATGAGACATTTTCAATCGAACAGAAAATAAATACTAATTAAAAACAAAGGAGAATAAGCAATGGAGCTTATAGTTATTATTGATGATGATCCCGATATCCTTGATGTCAGCAGTTTGGTTTTGAAATCGAAAGGTTACGATGTCCTGACTACAACTAATCCTAATGATGGTTATAAACTTATTAAAGAAAAAAAACCAAACTTAATTATACTGGACGTAATGATGGATGAACCGGACGATGGATTTTTCTTAGCTCAAAAACTTAGAAAAGAAAAAGTTACCACACCGATATTAATGTACACTTCTGTTTCAAAAGCTATCGGTTTGGATTTCGGTAAAAATGAAATGGTTCCTGTTGATGACTTTGTAGAGAAACCGATCTCGCCTGAAGAACTTGTAGAAAAAGTAACTACATTATTGCAAAAAGCGAAGGAGAAAAAATAATGTTAGTTCTAGAAAAAAAATGCTATGACAGATGAGATAGAAAGATTAGTTGATAAATTCGGCAATAATCGGTCTGCTCTTTTACCTATTCTACAAGAAATTCAGAAAAAGCATAAACACATTCCGGATTATACTCAGCAAGAGGTAGCGCGTTTATTAGATATACATCCCGTTGAAATCTACAGTGTAATTTCTTTCTACTCATTCTTAAATACACAACCCAAAGGAAGAAATATTGTCCGCTTATGTCAAACGATTACTTGTGATATGGCTGGTAAGCAAGCTGTTGCAAATGCAATTGAACGTGAACTCGGAATTAAATTCGGTGAAACAACCAAAGACAATAAATTTACTCTTGAGTATCTAAATTGTCTTGGAATGTGTGACCAGGGTCCGGCATTGCTTATCAACGAAAGAGTTTACCCGAAAGTCAATCCTGAAAAAGCGGTTCAAATTCTGAGCGAGGTAAAGTGATGGAAAAGAAAATTAGAAAAGGGGTTGTTTTGTTCTCAGAATACAAAAAGGGGGAAGGCATTAAAAAAGCGATTGCACAATCACGAGAAGATATTCTATTTGAAATTCGAGAATCGAAATTGAAAGGACGCGGCGGCGCAGGATTTCCAACCGCAACAAAGTGGACTTTAGTTTCTGCTGCTTCTTCGGAAGAAAAATATATTATATGTAATGCAGATGAAGGAGAACCCGGAACATTTAAGGATCGTGTACTTCTTCTTGAATATCCGGAATTAGTTTTTGACGGAATGGTTATAGCAGGATATGTTATTGGTGCCAAAACCGGAATAATTTACTTACGCGGTGAATATGAATACATGAAAAAGTCTCTTGAAGATTATTTAGAAACTATGAGAGAGGATAATCTGCTTGGGAAAAATATTCTCGGTAAAAAAGGATTCGACTTTGAAATAATAATCAGAATGGGAAGCGGTGCTTATGTATGCGGAGAAGAAACTGCATTAATAGAATCGCTTGAAGGAAATAGAGGTGAAGCACGAAACCGTCCTCCATTTCCGGTTACAACAGGATTCTTAGGCAAACCGACAACAGTTAATAATGTAGAGACTCTTGCATCTATTGCACACATCGTTACAAAAGGCGGTGAATGGTTTAAAAAGCATGGAACTGATAAATCAACCGGTTCAAAATTATTTTCTGTTTCAGGTGATTGTGAAAATCCGGGAGTGTATGAATTACCCTGGGGGACAAAAATTTCTGAACTATTGAAATTAGCTGGCGCAAAAAATACAAAAGCAGTTCAAGTAGGAGGAGCTTCTGGTGTATGTATTCCTAAATCTCAATTCGAACGCACTCTTGCTTATGAAGATATTGCTACCGGCGGCTCTATAATTATTTTCAATGAAAGCAGAAATATGCTTCACGTTCTAAAAAATTTTATAGAATTTTTTGTTGAAGAATCTTGCGGGCAGTGTACACCATGCAGAATTGGAAATGTAAAATTACTTGAAGGCGTTGAGTTGATTGAAAATTCAAAATATACATTTTCTTATATCAACCAATTGAAAGAACTGGGACGTTCGATGCAAGTTGCTTCGAAATGCGGATTGGGACAATCAAGCCCGAATTCATTTATTTCAATTTTAGAAAACTTTAAGGAAGAAATATTCAACGGTAACGGAGGAAATAATGGAAAGTAAGGATAACTTAAGAGTACCGGGCAGTCAAAAAGCATTAGTGATTGAGAAACCAACAGACCTAACTACTATTGGAGGAACTGTTACAGTTGAGATCAATGAAAAAAAAGTTACTGTTCCACTTGGTACAACAATTCTTGAAGCATGTAAGATATCGGGAGTCAGTATTCCAACTTTATGCAATCATGAAGATTTATGTGTTGCCGGAGTTTGCAGGATTTGTGTTGTTGAAGTAGAAGGAATGAGAACTCTTCAAGTCTCTTGCGCTTACCCGATTACAGCCCCAATGAAAATAAAAACTTCAACTCCGATGGTAAGAAAAGCACGCAGGCATATAATTGATCTTCTTTTAAGCGAACATTATGGTGAATGTTATTCATGTTTCAGAAACGGGAAGTGCGAACTTCAAGCTCTTGCCAAAGAGTATGGTGTTGATAGTTATACTTTCGGTCACGTTGATAAACCGAAATATGAAATTGATAATTCTTCATACTCTGTAATTCGCGATATGAGTAAATGCGTTCTCTGTAAACGATGCGTAAGAACTTGTATTGATCTTCAGGAAGTTGGTGTACTTGAAGCTGTAGACCGCGGAGATAAAACACATATAAGCACATTTTTAGATAAACCTCTGAGTGATGTAATATGTATTAACTGCGGGCAATGTATTAACCGCTGTCCCACTGCTGCGCTCCGAGCAAACGATCCTTCAGATGAAATATGGGCTGCAATAGATGATCCAAAGAAACATATAGTAATTCAAACAGCGCCTTCACCGCGTGCTGCCATTGGAGAAGAATTTGGTCTTGGTGCCGGTCATTCTATGACACGTGAACTCAACACTGCGCTAAGAAGAATCGGTTTTGATAAAGTGTTCGATACAAATTTTACAGCGGATCTAACTATCATTGAAGAGGGAACTGAATTAATTATTCGTCTCTACAAAGCATTAGTTCAAAAAGAAGCAGTAGCGCTTCCGCAATTTACTTCATGTTCTCCTGGCTGGGTAAAATTTATTGAGCATTACTATCCTGAATATCTTGATAATCTCAGTTCTGCAAAATCTCCTCAGCAAATGTTCGGTACTTTGATAAAAACATTTTATGCAAAGAAAGCCGGAATTGATCCCGCTGATGTTATCTCTGTTGCAGTAATGCCATGCTCAGCAAAGAAATTTGAATGCAATCGTCCTGAAATGAATAGCAGCGGTTATAAGGATGTTGATTATGGTTTAACTACAAGAGAACTTGCCCGTATGATTCGCGAGGCAGGAATTAATTTACCCGAGATGCCAAAGAGTGATTTTGATAACCCCTTCGGTGAAGCATCAGGTGCAGGATTAATCTTTGGTGCAACAGGCGGTGTTATGGAAGCTGCAATTCGTTCAGTTGTTGAATTTGTTCTCGGTAAAAAAGCAGAAGATATTTTTGAGAAAGCAAACATCATTCCTCTTCGTGGATTTGATGGGGTTAAATACATGGAAATTTTAATAGGTGATAAAGTTGGTCCTGTTCCGGAAATAATTAAACATCTCGTTCCTAATTGGGATTGGTTGAAAGGTGCAACATTAAAAATTGCTGTGGCTCATGGAACAGCAAATGCCAAGAAGATAATGGATGATATAAAAGCCGGTGGAAAATTCTCTGAATGTCATTTCATTGAATTTATGGCTTGTTCGGGAGGATGTCTTGGCGGAGGCGGTCAACCGATTCCTACAACACCTGAGATCCGCAAGTTAAGAGCAAAAGCAATTTATGCTGAAGATGAATCTTTAGAACTACGTAAGTCTCATGAAAACCCTCATGTAGTTCAGATCTACAAAGAGTTTTTAACAGAAGGACCATGCGGACATCTTTCTCATAAATTGTTGCATACTCATTACACTAAACGAGGAAGATATATAGCTTAAGTATTTAAGTATGGTTCGTTTTTCTGAACACTACATTAAGAAAATAATTATAGTATATTTAAACCAAGGTACTTTTAGATTGATTTCGGTTAAAATATTCGGATTATATAAATGTTACCTTTAATTCCTGAATGGGCACATCATTACGGTGAATTTTGGAGAGCTATTAGAGTTCGTAATTTATGGTTCATTAGACTCCGATATTTTGCTGCATTAATTCTTTGCGGATTTTTTTTGATTGGAGAATTTCTTCTTGATCTTAATTTCTCAGAAGAACAAATAATTGCAATACTCAGCATTTCATTTCTAATTTTAATCTACAACATTGTTATTCATTCAACTCGTAATTATGCAGGGAGCGAACCAAATAAATTTAATTGTCTGCATCTTTCACTGATACAGATGATCCTCGATCTTACCGTATTAATGGTATTAGTTTATTATACTGGGTTGATCGAATCCCCACTTTATTTATTCTTTGTTTTTCATATGATCATTGGAAGTATGGTCCTTCCCGGTTACATTGTATATATAACGGCTGGATTGATCAGTTTCTCTTTTACTATTCTTGCATTGCTACAACGATTACATTCTATAAAAAATCATTTCATTTCTGGACTTTATGTGGGTTCACAACCGCATACTCTAACGTATGATATATTGTTCATAATTATTTTTACACTAATGCTGTTTATTTCAGTTTACATAGCGAACAGAATAGCTCATCAACTTTACAGAAGGGAACAGCAATTACGAACATCACTTGAAAAGCTTAACGAAGCCGAGATTACAAAACAAAAATATACTATTGGTGTAGTCCATGAAATAAAAACACCTATTACAGCTGTTCATTCGATTTTAGAATTAATTCACAAAGGATTTGTCGGACCGATCAGTGACTTAGTAGATCAAAAAATTAAACGTGCGGAAATACGAACAGAGGAAGCGCTTGAACTTATCAACGATATTCTGAAAATATCAAAACTAAAATTGCTTGAGATAAAATTATCGGACGAGATAAATATTAGCGAGTTTATAGAAAAGGTGATTGATAATTTCATGGAATCTGCAAAAGATAAATCTATTAATTTATTTTTTACGAATAAAAGTGAGAAACAATTAGTTGTTAAGTCAGATAAAATATTGTTCGAGCTGGTAATCTCAAACCTTATTGCAAATTCTATAAAATATGTAAGAGAAGGTGGAATAGTAGAAGTTAGTACAAATGATTTAAGAGATAAATATTCAATCGAAGTATCTGATAATGGGATTGGTATTCCTCAAGTTGAATCGAAGAAAATATTTGAACAATTTTATAGAGCATCAAACATTGACAAAAAAGTTCATGAAGGTACCGGTATGGGATTAGCAATTGTTAAAGAGATAGTTGAAAAATTAGGAGGTGAGATTAAAGTTACAAGTCCCTCACACCTAAGTGAAGAAGGAAAACCGGGTACTAGTTTTGAAATATTACTTCCGTATAAAATTAAACAATCAGCTTACGATATTTTTGAAGTTAACAATGAGGATTACTTAAAAAACAAAAATAATTTTTATGATAATGCTGTTTAGCTATTTCTGCAGAATTCAAATTCGGATAAATTCCATAAACTGAAGAACCACTTCCGGACATTAAAGAAAAAAGCGCCCCGTCTTGATATAACTTTAATTTAATATTTTCGATTTCCGGATACTTTCTAAAAACAAACTTCTCAAAATCATTTCTCACTCTCGATCTTACTAAATGATAGTTTAATTTTTCATTTTCTATCAGAGAATGGAAATCAGTAATTAAATAATTAGGAGAAATGTTTTGAAATGCTTCTTTAGTAGAAATATTAATCCTAGGATAAACAATTAGTATTGGTTCAGTTATTTCAAGATCATTATACTCTAGTATTTCACCGCGGGAAGTTCCGATAGCAGGTTTAGATTTAATAAAGAACGGTACATCAGAGCCAAGTTGCAAAGACAATTCATTTAATTTATTATAATCTAATCCTAGTTGGAACATTTCATTTAGAGAAATCAAAGTTGCAGCAGCATCAGAACTTCCTCCGCCAAGTCCCGCTTGAGACGGAATATTCTTCTCTAAATTTATTTTTACATTTATTTTCTTTCCGGATATTTTTTCTAAAAGATTCTTTGCTTTTACAACTAGATTCGAATCATCGTTAGGGACTGTATTAGTATTACACTTAAAATCGAATTGATCAGACATTTCAAATGTTAATACATCATAAAGATCAACGATAGGGTAGAAGAGAGTGGAAAGATTATGGAAATCATCTTTTCTTTTTTCCAGGATATTCAAACCGATATTTATCTTCGCCGGCGCTTTAATTTTTATATACTTCATTGAAATATTCCTTAATTGCTTTAGTATGATTCGGATTAGAGCCGCAGCAACTTCCGACGAATAAAGGATTCGATTCCAAAAAGGGTTTAATCAATTCGATATAATCTTTTGGTTCGATACCGCATGAAATATTTTTATCTTCAACACTTCCTGCTCCACAATTCAGATAAAGTCCCCATGATTTAGGTAGAACATTATTTTCCGAATATTTTAAAAATAGTTCAGGCTTGATACAGTTGAATCCAATACCGAGCGGTGAATAATCTTCCACCATATTTATAGCATCTTTTAAGGGTTCACCGCTCAAGAGTTTAAATTCAGAAGTAAAAAAGAAATTTATCACGAAAGGAATCGAATTTGAAGAACAAAATTTTGAGATGATCTCTATCTCATCCCAATGGTTTTGTGTTTCATTCCAAACAACATCAACACCGTTTGCCCATAAAAGTTCGATATGTTTTTTATGATTATACTCCAAATCATATTTTGCAAGTGTCCGCTCGATTTGATAACAATCTTCTGCAGGCGCATTTGAGCCGGCAATAATAATTTCTTTCTCATCACACGCTTCTATTGCAAGTTGAACACTTCTCAGAACGAATTCTTCGTTCGATATATTAATATTCGATTGTTTATAAACAGTAGGATTTGTTCTAAAAGTGTTAGTTGTGATTATATCTGAACCGGAATCTATGTACTCTTTATGTAGAGCAATTACTTTTTCCGGATTAGTAATATTAATAATTGACGACCAAAGAATATTATCTTCGAATTTCGTTACTTGCTTTAGCAAACTTCCATTTGCACCGTCCAAAATAAGAGGGCGGTTAATTGACTTCTGCTTTTTTAAGATATCAATTTTGGACTTATCCACTTCTCTTGCTATCAAAATATTTAATCGTTTCGTTTACAATTTTTTCAAGATCAATCATTTGAATACACTCTAAATTATAGGGACAAACTTTTTTCCAGCAAGGTGCACAGAAAAGTCCATCCGGAAATAATTTTACACCGCGGTCATATAAATCAATTTCTGTCCAGCAGCTTAACCCAAACCAGGCAATAACATATTTTTTCATTGCAATAGCCAGATGCATTCCAAACGAATCTCCCGTAATAATAAGTTGCGGAATGCTTTCGTAACAAGCACCTTTTCGTACGCCGTCTTTAGTAGGAGTATTAATAATTCTTCCGGGAAAATTAGCTGCAATTTCATTATTGCGGTCTTCATCTTCGGGACCGCCGAGGAGCATTATCTTAAATCGTTTAAGCATTAAAAATTTTTCAATTAGAGTTACATGCTGTTCAATAGTCATTTTTTTATTAGGATAGAGATTAGAACAACCGGTATTGAAGCCAATGACTTCATCCTTATCACTAATATTTATTTTTTTCTTGTACTCATCTATGAATTGAATTTCTGAATCACTAAAGTTGAAGACATAGCCATCACGTTTATAATCAAGATTAAATGTTTCAGCAAGATAATCCTGTCCTAATCGTTTGTTAATTTTAAACTTTAGATTATCATTCATACCAAGTTCGTAATTATACTCCGCACCTTTATTTAAAGGAAATATCTGTCCATGTTCATTAACGCCAAATCCAAGTCGTTCTTTTGCTTTTACCTGCATTGCAATTGAACATGAGCGCATAGATTTATCCACATTCATCACTATATCAAATTCTAATGATTGCAGAATAGAAAGCGTTTCAAAAGAATAGGGCATTACTCTATCAATGAAAGGATTATTTTCAAGAAGACCAACAGCATTATTTAATGTAGTCCAAAAAATTGTTGACTGCGGATACTTCCGTTTTATTGAAGGAAGCTGGGCGGTTGTCATTAATACGTCGCCCATAGCATCAAGATTAATAATCAGTATTCTTGTTCCCATTGGATTGTATTCCTTACAGCCGTCTTTCCAGCAATCATGATCGGGGAAGCAAGGTTTATAACCGCTGAAATTTTTACATGTTTTGATCTGTTCTAGTTTATCTTTTTTCGGCATTTAAGTTAGACCTATTTCGTTTATCAGACTCTTAAATTTAATAAAAACTTCTTGAACGGAGATATCATTTACATTTTCAGTAGACGACTTAATTGAGCGGTGAGAAATACGATAGGGCTGCCAGCTGACATAATTCCATTCCGGGTTTGGATAAAGTGCGAGTGTAGGAATTCCAAAAGCTGAAGCTATATGCACTGCCGAAGTATCCGGAGTAATTAACATATCTGCAGATTTGATATAAGCTGCAAAGTGTTGAATGGAAGCAAGCTTGCCTTCAATACAATTTTCAATTCCTAAAGAAGATGCAAGTAGTCTCTGTTGCATTCGATCTTTTTCTGTTGAGAGGAGAAGAAAGAAATAATTCTTGTACGAATCATTGATTAAATGTAAAAGTTGATTCCATTTTTCTATCTCCCAATAACGGATCTTCGCACCGGCAGAAAGATTAACAGCTATGAGATGTTTACTTTTTCCCACTGAGCTTAACTCATTTTCAACTTCACCGAGTTCTTCCGAACCTAAGTAGAAAAACGGCTTTACAAGTTTTTCATCAGCTTCAATTCCTAACTGAAAAAGAAAATTATTCATGCGCTCGATTATGTGAGAATTTTCTTTCTTTATCGGCGTAACTTTGAAATTGATGTACCGTTCATATTTAGAAAAATCATAACCAGCTTTGATCTGTGCACTCACAAACTTAAAGATCAGTGCGCTTGTAGTAGATGGATTGTCATTGAAATCAAGAATCATATTGTAAGATTCTTTGCGAAGTGCGTTTAGTTTTAGATAAAGAGAAAGATTTTTTTTAGTGTAGATAACTTTAGCTAATCTTGGATTATACTTTAGCACCTCTTTATTAGAAGAAAGAGTAAGTAAGTGAATTTCCAGATGAGGATATTTCTCCTTTAAGACTTCAAAGACAAAGGATGTAACAACCAGATCACCGATCTTTCCAAGACGTACAATCAAAATTTTCTTGATAGAAGAGAAATCAATTTTTGTTATTGGCTTTGGATTATCCATGTGAAGGAATCACGATATTATTTTTAGATATGAGTGACTCGACCTTGTCCAACACTTTTTCTACCGGCAGATCGCGGAAACATTCATGCTTACGCGGACATACAAGCAGATTACATTCAATACATTCCAACTCATCCAAACGGATCCATTCATTTTTATCACCGAATGGTCCGTGCATATAAGGATTTGTGGGGCCGAACAGACCTAATACCGGTGTTCCGACTGCAGTAGCGATGTGCATTGGTCCGCTGTCATTAGCAATTAATATTTTACACCGTGCAATCATCGCTGCAAGTTCCTGGATTGTTGTTCTCGGAGCAATAACTGATTTCTCTTCAAGTAGGGAATGTATCTTGAATGCATCTTCTTCATCAGACTTTCCCCAAATGATAAAGATCTTTGCATTATATTTTTTAATTAGTGCTTCTGCAATTTCAGCAAGTTTTTCCGGATCGCATTTCTTTGAAACCCAGCCGCCTGTAGGACAAATCCCTAAAACAAAATTTTTTTCTATGAAATTGTCCTTAAAATATTTTTCTGCCATAGATAAAGCAGATGAGTTGATGAAATAATGAAGTTCTTTACAAGAATAATTTAGGCCGAGTAACTTCAAAGTTTCAAGATGAAGCTGTGCTGAATGATATTTCCCGCGTTCTTCAGGACCAAATAAATTATAAGCATATTTTCTTCCGCGGTAGGGAAAGCCAACCCGGTATTCTGCTCCGCTTAGAAAAGTTATTAACGCAGTCGAAGGGTTAGTAAAGAAATCAAAAATTAAATCGTACTTGTTTTTTCTAATTTGAAAGATCAAAGAAACCTTTTTCCAAAAATCATTCCGTTCAAAGAGAAGAACCCGGTTAATCTCTTTCAAACCAATCAAGCCCGGCTCAGACGGCTTTTCAACAAGATAATCTATTTGAGCATTCGGGAAATCTTTTCTAAGATTATCTATCACACTAGTTGAAAGAACTACATCACCGATTCCGCGCAGTTTGATGATCAGCATCTTATTGATCTTTTCTTTGTTGAGTTTTGTCAATCTATAACCGAATTTGAATTAAGAATTCCAACTTATTGGAAAATGATGAAATATAAGATGAATACATTTTCTCAAATCTTGTTTTCAATTTACGAAGTTTCGATTACTCCATCAATGAAGCACCCGAAATCTTAATAAGAAACTATATAGAAATGAAATTGACCCTAAATGACGAACAGTTATTCTTGGTGTGCACAGAAGTATGAAGAGTTGGAAGGGAAGTAACTATAACTCAATCCGTAACCATCTCGCACCCAGCCGGTATTTCCGGCTTAACTAATAAAACTTTTTCTTTCGTTACTGTTACTTGTCCCGGTTCGTGTCTGGCATTTTTATTAACATATTTTTTAAGAGTGTAAGTAACGGGTACGAGTTTAGAAGTTTTTGCTTTGCTGTAAAATGCAGCAATAGAAGCCGTCTTATGCAAAATATTCTTTGGTACCGTTTCCTTTGTGTTTTCAACTCTAAGAACAACATGCGAACCGGAAACAGAACGCGCATGAAACCAGAAATCATTCTGCTTTGCAAATTTAGTTGTAAGCATATCGTTGTTCTTACTGTCCTTTCCCACATAAATGTGGTACTTGCCGTCAAGTAAGAAATGTCTGTATGAGTATTTATCTTTTTTGTCGTCTGTTTGCGATGACTGCGGTTTCATCTTCAATTCTTTTTTTATTTTGAGAAGTTCTTCTTGATCTTCCGTGTGCTCAAATTTATCTCTTATTCTAATTAACCGTTCATATTCTTTTGCATTTAAGTTGAGCAGTTCATTTGATCTCTGATATTCAATCTTCTCCGCACGTGATTTATCATAATAGCGGTCAATATTTTGATGCGGAGAGAGTTTTTCATCAAGCTTAATTTTATGTTTTTCACCGTAAGGGTAAACTTCCAATTCGATTTCTTTCATTCCTTTCCGTATTGAATGGATATTTGCAAGCAACAGATCACCGGACTGATGATAGACATTTTCTTTCGTGCCGGCATCAACGCGTCCTTTTAAGTTATTCAACTTACCCGTTAATGATTCAATGGATTTCGTAAGAAACTTCTCAATCTCTTTCCTCACATTCTTAACCTTTGATTCCGAAAAGGAGAGTGTGAAATATTTGTTCAGTGCGCTAAAGTAATTATCAAATAAGAAGTGATCTTGAGGAATAGGATGCGATATGAACGAATCCGGATGAAAACTTGGTTTGCCAAGATTCTCATCGTAATAAACTGTTATATTCTCATGAATAATTTCATCAACCACAGAGGAAAGATTTTTCTTAAAATCATTCTTACGGGAATCCACTTCTCTTAAAATATCTTTACCAATAAAAGGTAATTTTCGGATTATTGGTTCATCAACTTCATTTTCTATGAATGAAGTAATTATTGGGAAAGAATCGGTGAAATTCAAAGCCGGCAGTTCTTTAAGAAATCTTTCTCTTTCTTCTTTATCAACTTTCTTGAATGGATATAAATTATTCTCAGAGTCTATAAGATAAATATTGCTTTGTCCGCCGCGGAATACAACGTATAATTTTGAATTGGAGAGAGTGAACTCAATTATACGGTCACCCAATGCAATTTTTATCGAGTTGACCTTTGCCGGTAAACACTTTTCAAAAAAACTAATTGTGTTTTTCTTTGCCTTATGATGCACATCTTTAGTTGTTATATAATGCTGCTGCGGATTTGACGATATTACCAAATGGAATAATGGTTTATCTTTCAGCGGGATATGAAGAAATAGTTTGTCTTTCTCTTGGGTGTAAGCTTCTAGTATTTGCTTCCCGTGAATTGCGGCAGATAATTCTTTGATACATCTGAAGATAAAAAAATAATTTTTATACATTGAGCATTATAAAATATTTTGATTACCTCAATAAATTAATCAAAAAGTAGAGCTATAAGCAAAGGGCGAATCAGTATTAGTTCATCGAGACATCTGAATTATTGTATGACTGTCACTCTGAACTAAGTGAAGAGTCTATTTACGTTCTAAAATTGAGATGTTTCACTTCGTTCAACACGACAATTATGGATTTTCCAGATGTCTCTTATGAAAAATATTAATCTAAAGATTGTTTAGGAGTTCTTACTTTAATTATATTTCAGTTATGAAAAAGCCCGCAAAAATATTTTGGAAAAAATTACTGTACTTATTTGGAGCCATCTTAGTATTTCTCCTTGTAATTGATTACATCATTTTACCACTTTATGTCAGCGGAAGTGAGCGTCAAATACCTAATGTTATCGGTAAACAAAAAGATGAAGCAATAAAAATTCTAGAGGATGCCGGTCTTAATCCTATTGTACAAACATCCCGTTTTGATCAAAAATATCAGAAAGATCATGTAATATTTCAAAATCCATCTCCAAATAGGACTGTTAAAACCAACCGAAGAGTATATTTAACAATCAGCGGAGGAAATCCGCAAATCAAGATGCCTGCGTTAATTGGCAAGACAATTAGAGATGGAACAGTAACTCTCGAACGTATTGGTCTTTCTATTGGAAAGATTGATTCAATTGAATCTGAATTTCCTTCCGGTACAATTGTAGAGCAGCAAATTCCGCAAGGAAGAGAAATTGCAAAAGGAACATCAGTTTATTTAAAACTAAGTGTAGGTCCTCAGGCCGGAATGATTCGTGTACCAAATCTTTTAGGTAAATCTTTATTCGAAGCTGAAAGTATGTTGAAAAATAATTCGTTAAAACTTGGTTCAAGGACTTATATTAATTCACCTTCTTTACTTCCGAATACTGTAGTTGATCAGCAGCCAAGTGAAAGTGCTCTTATAAAAGTTGGAGATAGTGTTAATGTTGTTCTAACTCAAAATAAATTTGGTGAAAAAAAATGAGTTCAAAGAAATTAATTGCTTCATCAATATTAACCGCAGATTTTTCTAATCTTTCGCAGCAAATTCGTTTTACAGAACTTGGCGGAGCTGATTGGATCCATTGTGATATTATGGACGGAAAGTTTGTTCCTAATTTAAGTTTTGGACCTGTAGTAGTTAAAGCTGTAAGAAAGATTACCAAACTTCCGGTTGATGTTCACTTAATGATTAAAGATCCCGATGCTTTACTGGAAAAATTTATTGAAGCCGGCGCTAATTGGGTCACAGTTCATCAAGAAGAAGTTGTTCACCTAAACAGAACGTTAACAAGAATTAAAGAGTTAGGGGCTAAAGCAGGAGTTGCGATAAATCCTTCTACACCAATTGCGTTTCTTGCAGAAGTGATCAATCTCGTTGATTTAGTGTTGATCATGTCTGTCAATCCGGGTTTTGGAGGTCAAAAATTTATTCAATCCTCAATTAGAAAAATTCAAGAACTTAGCGACTTGAGATTAAAAACCTCTTCTAAATTTTTAATCGAGGTAGACGGCGGGATCAGTAAAAATAACATTAAAGAACTTGCAGATGCCGGTTGTGATGTATTTGTAGCAGGAAATTCAATATTCGGACAAGATAACATTACTGCAGCTACGATCGAACTGAAAAATATGGTCATGTAAGAAAAGTATCTTTCTTATTCTTTTCTCAAATCCATTCAAGATTTTTTTTTAATTTAGATATCAAATTTGTAAAATTCAGTAATCTCATTAATTAGAGGTTAACCGTTGACTATCCAGCTTGTTGATATTTTTTATCCTAACGTCTTTCGCAGATATAGTGCGAAGTATAATATTTTCCGTGAATTATATGAGAAAGATCTTGTTGGAATTGAGATACGCGGAATTGAATTCAGACTTTCTCAAAATATAAAACGAATTATCTTAACCAATAAAGAGATCTGCTATACAACCGGTAAGAAAGGCGATCTTTTATGTGATCTGTTGGTGATTGGCACGTATGGTATATTTAGAGAGTTATCAAAAGAAATTATTTCGATCGGCAACGAAGATTTAGGGCGGAAAGTAGCACGCATTCTTCAGAATATTACAGATTACGAAAACCGTTCTATGCAAATCGGGAAGAATAATTTTTCGTTGGATCGTGCATACACGGTTGGAATTCTAAATGTTACACCGGATTCATTTTCCGACGGTGGAAAATATTTTCAAAAAGAAAATGCGGTCGAACATGGACTTAAGTTATTAGAGCAGGGAGCTGATATCCTTGATATCGGCGGCGAATCTACAAGACCGGGCGCTGATCCTATAAGTGAAGAAGAGGAAATTAAGCGTGTTATACCTGTAATCGAAGAAATTATAAAAGTAAAACCGGAATCATTAATTTCAATTGATACATCAAAATCTAAAGTAGCTTATGAGGCATTACATTGCGGTGCTAAAATTGTCAATGACATTAGTTCATTCTCATTAGACTCAAAGATATTAGATGTTGTTAAACAATTTAATGCAGCATTGATTTTAATGCATATGAAAGAAACCCCAAAGACAATGCAATCTTCTCCGTTCTATGAAGATGTTGTTTCAGAAATTTATGATTATCTAACAGCTAAAGTTGAAACTGCGAAAAAGATAGGTATTAAAAATATTATTGTTGATCCAGGGATAGGATTCGGAAAAAGAGTAATTGATAATTATGAATTAATAAAACGATTAAATGAATTCAAAGGAATAGGGCAGCCGATTCATGTAGGGCTTTCAAGGAAATCATTCCTTGGTAAAGCACTTGAACTTAATATTGAAGAAAGAGATGAACCTACACTTAGCGCTGAAACACTTGCAATTAAAAACGGTGCACGCTTTATTCGTACTCATGAAGTTAAGAAAACAATATATGCATCCAAGATAAACCGCTTTTTAGATAATCCGGAATTACTGCAGAATGTTTGAAATAATTAAAATAGGATTTCTTTCAATATCATTTCTTGATCTGATTGATATTCTCCTTGTTACACTTATTTTTTACAAAGTTTATACAGTCATCCGCGCAACAATAGCAGCACAAATTTTTTACGGATTAATCTTTGTTCTGATTCTTTCATTTCTAACACAAGCGGCAAATTTTAAAGCGTTAGGGTGGCTTCTCAGATTACTAACCGATATCTGGGTTATAGCGTTTGTAATTTTATTCCAACCGGAGATAAGAAGATTGTTAGTTTTAGTCGGAAGAAATCCAATCTTTAGAATGTTTTTAAAAAGTGATGAATCAAATCTTGCAGATATCATTACTGATACGGCTTTTGAATTGGCACAACATCAGCATGGTGCATTGATTGTTATTGTAAAATCAGTTGGTATCCGCAGTATCGTTGAAACGGGTGAATTGATCAATGCAAAGGTTACAAAAAATTTACTGCGTTCGATCTTTTTCCCTCATTCACCTTTACACGATGGCGCAGTGATCATAATGAATGATACAATCGAAGCTGCTCGATGTACACTGCCATTATCAAGCGAGCATACAAAAAACGGTAGACCTCTTGGAATGCGTCATAAGGCGGGTCTTGGCATCTCGGAACAAGCAGATGTTATCAGTGTTATTGTTTCGGAGGAGACAGGCAGTATTTCTGTTGCAGAGGATGGACAAATTAAAACCGGTTTATCTAAAGAAGGACTTAGAAATTATCTGACTAGTTCACTTAGTGATTCAAGAGAAAAAGGTTTGAAAGGGATATCGCAAATGTTTAAAAAGAAAAAAATATTTTCAGATTTAGAATAATTGCTGATTTATATGTCATTCAAAAAGAAATTCAAAATAAAGGATATAAATAAATTTTCATTAAATTAGAAAAAGAGGGAAACAATGAGATTAAAATATTTTTCTCATTCAGCATTTCAGATCACAACTGATGCCGGTAAGAAAATATTGATTGATCCGTTTTTGGATGGAAATCCAACCTCTCCGGTAAAATCGAAAGATGTTGATGCTGATTTTATTATATTGACACACGGTCATGGCGATCATATTGGCGATTCATTTAGTATTGCAGAAAGATGCGGTTCACTTTTTATCTGTTGTAATGAATTAGCCAATTATTGTTCTTCGAAAGGTTTCAAAGCGCACAATATGCATATTGGCGGAAGCCATAATTTTGAATTCGGCAGAGTGAAATTTACAATTGCTCATCATGGCTCAATGACCCCGGATAATTATTATGCCGGCGAAGCATCGGGAGTGATATTATCAATTGACGGGAAAAATTTATATCATACCGGTGATACAGGATTGTTCTACGATATGAAATTAATTGGAGAAATGACGCCACTTGATTATATGCTGCTGCCAATCGGCGACAATTATACTATGGGAATAACTGATGCTGTAAAAGCAGTTGAGTTAGCTAATCCTAAAACTGCAATTCCAATGCATTATAATACATTCCCGGTGATAAATTCAGATCCGGAAGAATTTAAGAAAAGAGTTGAAACTCTCGGAAAAAAAGTGATCGTACTTAAGTTTGGACAAGAAATTTTATTGTAATTTAATTATGTAATTAAAAATTCCTATCTATGGCAAAAATAATTGTTATTGCAAATCAGAAAGGCGGAGTTGGAAAAACAACTACCGCTATAAATTTATCTGCATCAATTGCAGCGGCAGAATACAAAACACTTTTAATTGATATTGATCCTCAATCAAATTCAACTTCGGGAATCGGTATTGAGAACTATAAACTTTCCGTTTATCAAGCTTTGATCGGAATAGAAAATGCGGAAGACTGCATTATTAATACTTATATGCCGCATCTTGATATTATACCGTCAACTATAGATTTAGTCGGCGCAGAAATCGAATTGGTTTCTATGGAAGAAAGAGAATATTTATTAAAGAAAGCAGTTGCAACTATAGAATCAAGATATGATCTTATTTTTATTGATTGTCCTCCTTCACTTGGTTTGTTAACACTAAATGCTTTGACTTGTGCTGATTCAGTTTTAATTCCTGTACAGTGTGAATATTTTGCGTTGGAAGGATTAGGACAATTATTAAACACAATTAATATCGTTAAGAAAAATCTTAATAATGATTTGACTATTGAAGGTGTACTATTAACTATGTTCGATACAAGATTACGGTTATCACATCAAGTTGTAGAAGAAGTTAAAAAATATTTTGGAACAAAAGTATTTCAAACAATTATTCATAGAAATGTTAGATTGTCGGAAGCGCCAAGCCACTCTAGACCTGTAATACTTTATGATGCAAGTTCAGTTGGTGCACAAAATTATATAACACTCGCATCAGAATTAATACAAAGAAATAATCTAGAACGAAAGAGTATAGTTAATTGAGCAATTTGAAACCCGGATTAGGAAGAGGATTAGATGCATTAATTAATCCTCAGATGAAAGATCAAATAGATGCGCCTGTAGCGATCTCTACTAAAGACCTGCAAAAAGATGACGGCACATCTTTCGATGTATTAGCAAAAATTCCAATCGGCTCCGTAGCTCCAAATCCTTATCAACCTAGAACCGAATTCGACCCAGAAGCCCAAGATGAATTAAGAAAATCAATACTCGAAAATGGTTTGATCCAGCCTGTTACAGTTCGAAGAGTTTCAAAGGACCATTACGAACTCATTTCGGGTGAACGCAGACTACGGGCTTGTAAAGATGTTGGATTTAAGGAAATTCCCGTTTATATAATCAAAGTTGATACAAAAGAAGCAATGCTTGCACTTTCTCTAATTGAAAATCTTCAGAGAGAGGAGTTAAATGCAATTGAAGTTGCCAATGCATATAAGAGATTAATGGAAGAATGTAATTTGACGCAAGAAGAAATTGCCGATAGGGTAGGGAAGGATCGTACAACCGTCACTAATACTATCCGGTTATTAAAATTACCGCAGAAGATACAGCAAAGTTTGATCAAGAATGAAATTTCAGCCGGGCATGCACGAGCATTGATAAATATTCCAAGTGAAATAATTCAGTTAGAGATTTTAGATAAAATTATTAGTCATAATCTCTCGGTTAGAAAGGTTGAAGATATTGTACGAAAGTACATAAGTTTAAAAACCGGATCGAAGAAAAAGGTTTCTGTTCATGTAAAAAGTTTAGGTAATTTATCGCAAAAAGATCTGGAAGAAAAACTACAAAACATTCTAGGTACTAAAGTAATTTGTAAGCAAAAGAAAAATGGTGCGGGCGAATTAATAATTGAATATTATTCATTAGATGAGCTTGAAAGATTATTTGAACTATTTGAAATTATCAGCAAAAACTATAATTAAGTTAATCATACTTATTTTATTACTGCATTTATCCGCTGAAAGCACATCTGCACAAGTGCAACCTTTGGATTCCAACAACGTCAAAATCGATACAAGTAAATTTGTTATGAAAAATTCTCCATGGGGAGCTGTAATTAGAAGTGCAGTAATACCCGGTTTCGGACAATTCTATAATGAATCTTATTGGAAGATTCCCGTAGTGTGGGGATTTTTGGGTTGGTTCGCATATCAATGGAATAATAGTAATAATTCGTATATCAATTATCGCGATCTCTACAACGGAAGCATAAACCAAAATAGAACCGGTAATACATCATATCTGAGTTTAAGAGAATTTTATAAAGATCAGCGTGATCTATTTGCAGTATTTATTGGATTAACTTATTTACTCAATTTAATTGATGCTTATGTAGATGCACATCTATTTGATTTTGATGTTTCGAAAATTAGAACAGATGAACTTTATCGAGTTTCTCTTAAGATAAAATTATAACCGAAGTAAATATGAAAAATGTTTTAGTCTGTAATAATTGTAATAAAGAAAATGCATTTTATTTAATGATTTGTTCAAACTGCAATTCATTTCTTAGATCCAAGTTACCAAATATTGATTTATGGGAAACTATCGGTAAACTGATCGAATCACCTTTACAAGCATTTGATAGAATAATCCAAGCGGAGAATAAAAATTATGTTGTGACATTGATGATTTTAGTTTGTGTTAAATTATCATTGGCTGCTATTATTATTCACAATGCACTATATAGTGTGAATGGTGTACCAATTACTTTTCTGAATGGATTGTTGCTTGGGGGATTGCCATCAATTGTTTTACTATCAGTTTTTTCTTTGATAATAACTTACATAAATAAATTATTCGGAATTGGAAATAGATTCAAAGATAATTTTGCAATTTATATTTTTGGTTTTATTCCCCTTATTGGCGGAATGGTTGTTCTAACTCCAATTCAATTTGCTCTATTTGGAGAGTATTGGTTTACATTTAATCCGTCTCCTTTACTAATGAAACCAACACCTTCTTTGATACTTCTTATAATTGAAGGGTTACTATTCGTGTGGAGCAGTGTACTTTTTATTGTTGGGACATACTCTCAAACGAGAAACAAAATTTATTCTATTTGTACCGGTGTAATTTTAACATTGTTGGTAATGGGTGTAATTTATTTTAGAAATTTAGTAAGCTGTTTTTAATTAAGAAATCAACTACAACTCCATATCTTAATCCTTTTGTACTTACTCTAACTTGATTAATATTTATCTGCTTCATAAGTGATATTAGAATTAAACAGCCAGCTAAAAGAACATCTTCTCTACCACTAACAACTTGACCATATCTTTCCAACACTTGATTTTTACTTAAGTTAATGAGTTCTCTTATAATAGTTTCAATATCGTTTAATTGTAAAAAAGAATTCTCAACTTTACCTTCATTATAAACTCGAATATTTTGTTTAATACATGATAGTGTTGTAGGTGTTCCTGCAACAGCAATTGTATCAAAACTTCCGGAATATTTATTTACTAATTCTGAGAATATATTTTTAGAATATTCCAAAGCATAAATAATTTCTTTTTCCGTAGGCGGATAATTACTAAAGAATTTTTCTGTAAGAGATACAACTCCAATGTCAAAGCTTTTCTTAAAATGTATCGAAGAATGATTTCCATGAATAAACTCAGTGCTGCCGCCTCCGATATCAATAACATTGTTTACTTGTCTATCTCTAGAAGGGAATATTGCACCAAGAAAAGCCAACCGTGCTTCTTCATCACCGGATATTATTTCAATATCCCAACCAAACAATTTCTTGATTTCATAGATAACATTATTACTATTTGAAATTATTCTGAATGCATTAATTGCAACAATCAATACTCTTTCACAATTAAATTTCTCAATTTGTTGTTTATATAAACTTAGGACTGAGATTAAAGAATTACTTTTATCTCTACTGAGTTTATCACCGAATTTGATTCCTTCACTTAAACGTGGGGACTCGTAAAAATTAGCTAAAGTTTTGATACTATTTTCTTGTGTGTTGTATTCTGATATAAGTAACAAAATTGTATTTGATCCGATATCAATAGAAGCAATAGTCATAATTTTTATTTATTTTTGTACAAAATTAATCTTACATGAAGAATCTAAATATTTTCTCAAAAACAGTTTTATTGTTCACAATTATTTTTTTTACTGTTTGGCTAGGAGGATATATAGCCCGCCAAATAGCTGTGTACCAACTATTTGAACCTGTTGGATTAAATCTTAAAATATTTTATAATCCCAATAATTTATCCTCCGCAATTTCTCTTTTAGTTCCATTAATTATCTCTAATTTAATAACATACACATGTTTTCTATTACTCTTTTTGATTTTTATAGGAACATCAAAATTAAATCTTCGAAAAAACGGCTGGTTATTTATTATAACTTTGATAATAATTATCACTGCTCCGTTTGAAATATACTTATCTTTGATTGATTATAAAATTATACGTCTTGGATTAGCAAACATTAATGAATCTAATTTTATTTTAGAACTAATAAAAGAACGACTTACAAAATTGAATAGTTTTTCATTAATAGAAATATTTTCTTACTTAGCAATTATTTTTCTAACACTTTTTAGACCTCTTCAAAAAGTCAAATGAAAATTAAAGAAAAAGAATTCGAAACAATACTTCAAGACTTAAAACAGATTGCACAAGAACTTGGAGCAAAAGTTAGATTTGAGAGAGGGGATTTTAAAGGTGGTTATTGTATTGTTAAAGAAGATAAAACAATAGTTATAAATAAATTATCAACTCTGCAAAAAAAAGTAATGATCCTTACATCTGCATTAAAAGATCTTGGTGTTGATGAGAAATATCTTCCACCAAGAATTAGAGAAATTATAGAAGAGATAGCTGAAAAATGATTAATATACTTGTTGTAAATGGTGTTAATCTAAATATGTTAGGAAGCCGAGATAAAATAAATTATGGCTCTCTAACTTTAGATCAAATAAATTCTCTCATCAAAAAAGAATTTAATGAATTAGATTTCACTTTTTTCCAGTCAAATTTAGAACACGAATTAGTTAATAAAATAAACGAAGCTTACAATTATGATGGGATCATAATCAATCCTGGAGGATTTACACATACCTCGGTAGCAATTCGCGATGCACTTGAAAATATAAAAATCCCAAAAATTGAAGTTCATCTTTCAAATCTATCATCTAGAGAAGAATTCAGAAATACATTGCTAACAACTTCCAAATGCGATGGTTACATCTCCGGTTTTAAGGAAATTAGTTTTCTTTCTGCTGTTTATACTTTGATTAAAATTATTCAAAAAAAATAAATTACATTTAAGCACAATTATTGCAAATATATTTTTCTTCATCTATCTTAACTAGTAGATTTTAAGGACAAAGCCATGAAAGATTTTGGACTAAAAAAATTATATTACTCTATAAGTGAAGTTAGCAAGTTATCCGGATTAGAGCAGTACATTTTAAGATATTGGGAAACTGAATTTGAACAGTTAAAACCTGGTAAGAATAGAGCCGGTAATAGAATTTATACAAACAAGGATATTAAACTGATTCTTCAGATTAAAAGATTATTACGTGAGGAAAAGTATACTATAGAAGGTGCTAAAAAGATTTTAAGTGATCTTTTATTAGAACCTAATTTGCAAAACACAACAAGTGAAAGTGAATCAAATAAACAAAAAATTATTTCACCACGTCCGTTAAAAAAAGATTTAGAAGAGCTAAAGATTTTTTTGCAATATTTACAGGCCGCAATGTAAAACCGGAACGTAGCGCAGCCCGGTAGCGCACTTGAATGGGGTTCAAGGGGTCGCGGGTTCAAATCCCGCCGTTCCGACCATCTTACAAGGCACATAAAGAATGTGCCTTTTTCATAATAGACTAAAAATTCTAGGAGAATGATGATTGACTTCACAGCTGATAAACCAAAATGTAATTGCGGAGTTTTTGGATTTTATGGCGGGAAAGATGCCGCTATAACAACTTATTATGGTTTGTTGGCATTACAGCATAGGGGACAAGAAGCTGCAGGTATTGTAGCACTATCAAAAAATGAATTTGGGAAATCGGTTTTTTATATTCATAAAAGTTTAGGTCTAATTACTGAGATTTTTAATGATGAAAAAATTTTTGAGAATTACCTTTTAGGAAATGCAGCAATTGGTCATAACAGATACTCTACTACAGGAGCTTCTGATTCTTCAAAAAATATTCAACCATTTACTGTTAATTACCGATTAGGAAATTTAGCTATAGCTCATAATGGAAACTTAACGAATGCTAGATCACTTCGAGAAGAGCTTGTGAACGAGGGTGCAATTTTTCAAACTACAAGTGATACTGAAGTAATATTACATTTAATTGCACGAAGTAAATTAGAAAATCAGATTGATCAGATTAAAGAAGCATTACAAAAAGTGCAAGGTGCTTATAGTATTGTAATTCTAACAAATGATAAACTAATTGGTGCAAGAGATCCAAACGGTTTCAGACCATTATGTATTGGCAAATTAAACGGTTCTTTCATTATTACTTCTGAAACCTGTGCATTAGATATTAATTCAGCTACACTTATTAGAGATGTTGAACCAGGTGAATTGATTATCATTGATAAGGAAGCTCATCAAGTAGGTGAGTTCAACTCTCAATATATTTTTAATAATCGAGTTCAACCCAAGCATTGTATTTTTGAGTATATCTACTTTTCACGACCAGACAGCAGGGTGTTTGGTTCTAATGTTGATAAGATGAGAAGGAAATTGGGAAAAGTACTTGCTCAAAAACATCCTGTAATAGACAACGATGGAGATAAAATAATTGTTATCAGTGTCCCTGATAGTTCGAATACAGCAGCGATAGGATTTCAAACACAATTAGCTAAACAAGGAATTAATTCACGACTCGAAATTGGTTTGATCAGAAGCCATTATATTGGTAGAACATTTATTCTTCCGGGCCAAAAGGCAAGAGAAGTTGGTGTTAAAATTAAATTTAATACCGTTAAAGGTGTCCTTGAAAATAAAACTGTAGTTCTAATTGATGATTCAATAGTACGTGGGACTACATCAAAGCAATTAGTAAAATTATTAAGAGAAGCTAATCCCAAAGAAATACATTTAAGGATTTCTTCTCCGCCAATTATTAGTCCGTGTTATTACGGAATGGATTTTCCTTCTAAGGGCGAATTGATAGCTAACAAATTTAATAGCGATATAGAGGAAATAAGAAAATATCTTGAAGTTGATAGTCTTGAATATTTAACTATAGATGAACTACTTGAAGCAATGATAGACCATTCACCGGAAGATTTTTGTACAGCTTGTTTTTCAGGGAAATATCCATTAGAAGTTGATATGGGTGTAACAAAAGAAATCTATGAAGATTAATAATTTTTATATGTAATTATGAAAATCAATTTCAATGAAATTTTATTGTTACCAAACTTAATAAGTTCATTTAGGTTGCTATTATTTATCCCATTTATTTTTTTATTTAATAATTATTCTTCAATCGAAAATGTCAGAATCTATATTTTGATTCTAATATTTGTTGCTTTTTTATCAGACTTGTTAGACGGATATGTAGCAAGAAAAACAAATTCAATATCCGAATTTGGGAAGATAATAGATCCGCTTGCAGATAAAATTCTTGTTGCTTTGATAATAATTAATCTTTATTTGCAAAATGAAATACCAGTGTTTTATTTCTGGATTGTAATAACAAGAGATATTTGCATTTTTTTTGGAGGAATTATTATCTCGCAAAAAATTGGGAAAGTATTACCATCAAATTTACTTGGTAAGTTGACTGTATTTTCCATCGGCTTATTTATTATAACAACTTTATTACAAACTAATAGCTCTGATTTTTTTTACAATTTAATCTTAATTACAAGTTGCTCTTTGTGTGTGGCATCTTTAATAGGATATTTAATGAGAGCAATTGAAATGATAAAATGGAACAATAATGAAAATATTTCCAAATCAGGCTCTTAAAAGATTAAAAGATGGTTTATCAAAAACTCGTAATAATCTTTCCAATAGGATTTCTGAAATAATTTCAAGAAAAGCAATTATAGACGACGATACATTTGATGAACTAGAAGCAATTTTACTTAGTAGTGATTTAGGTAGTGAACTTTCAGAGAAAATAATTAGTAAAGCCCGCACTTCTTTATTAAACGTAAAAGACAGGTCTCTCGAAAACATAAAAAAGATAATGAGAGACGAACTTTTAAGTATTTTTGATCAAGATATCAATTCTAATTATAATTCAGAATTAGATAAGTACAGACCTTATGTAATTTTAATTGTTGGCGTTAATGGGTCAGGCAAAACAACTACAATAGCTAAGCTTGCTAATAAGTACAAATTGGAAGGGAAGAAGGTTATAATAGCTTCTGCTGATACTTATCGAGCAGCCGCAAATGATCAGCTTAAGGCTTGGACTAAGCAAGTTGGTGTTGAACTTGTTGAAGTTAATTCTAAAGATCCATCTTCCGTTGTTTTTGATACCATAAATATTGCGGTGAATAATTACTACGATATTGTTTTAATTGACACAGCTGGACGCCTTCACAATAACAAAAATCTGATGCAGGAACTATCAAAAATTATTAAAGTAACTAATAAATTATTAAACTATGCTCCTAATGAAGTTTTATTAGTCCTTGATTCTAACTCAGGACAAAATATAATTTTACAAGTTGATGAATTTAATAAGAATGCTAAAATATCAGGCTTAATACTTACTAAGTTAGATGGTACTGCTAAAGGTGGAGCAGTTTTACAAATTTCCAAAAATAAACTACCTATCAGATATTTAGGAATTGGGGAGGCGGTCGAAGATTTTCAAGAATTCAATGCTGAGTTGTTTATAGATGCGATTCTCAATTAAACAATTGTATAGTTTACATAATATACATTATGCGTGCAGTATTTCTAAGTAGACCTAATTAACTGAATCATTTAACTGTGGGCTTTGTCTACATTTATGCAATTCTTCAAACTGATTTTCGATTATCATTTATGCAGTTTAAATGTAATTCCTTTATTTTGCGTCTTTATTTTAACAGCAACAGCAATCCAATCACAACTGCAACCGCGGAACTGAATCCGATCGTAAATCTATCATACCAGCTTGGCTTGATTGCTTCCATCTGCTCCTTTATTGCAGCAATGATCTGATCCCTTAAACTTATAATTTTATCCTTATCATCAATCGTCCGCTTTAACAATCCGACTTCACTTATAAGTAAAGTTTTCTCATACTTCACTGCATCCAGCTCAATGAACTTTAACGTGATGTATTTCAGTTCTTCGATCGAGACTTTAACGTGAACACTGTCAATCGGTTGTATCAGCTTTGTCTGGCCGGTTACGGTAATAAAGCTTAATAACAGAATCAATATTAACTGCATTAAAGACTTCATTTTGTTTTTTCTCTTTTTCAATTATGATCGGCTTAAATTGTCTCTCAAGTACCCAAACAGAATCTACCCGGGACCTGGCTATTTGTTCGATCTGATCCGAGAGCTGAACCTTTTCATCAATTTGCTTTTGATAGATCTCTTCTAATTTTTTATTTTGACTGCAGCTTCTAAAATGACCGAATGCCAAAATCAGAATTATTACTCCAAGCAAAAATATATTTAGTTTATTGTTCATGACGGATCGAACATTTTTATTTCCGGAAGTCCGGTCATTCTGATATCAACATGTACCCAAGTGATATTTTTTTCCATTGCGGTTATTTGATCGAACGGTTCAAGATGCTGATTGGCAAGAATTATTTCCCGGACATTATCAGAATTGATTTCATCAATTGTAAAATCAGCAGCTCTTCCGAAACGATGCTGGGAAAAATTTGCACCGACCGGATTAGACGGACATCTGAATCCCCTGCTCTTCATCAATCCGCCAACATGCCAATCATTTACATGCATCGGTTTATTAAAATAATCTCTCAACTGATCCAACAATTTTAGAATTCTTATATCCATACAGATCAAAGAATTTTCACCGAGTAGTTTATAAGTGAACGGATCTACTAATTCCTGTACAAGAAAATGTTTTGGTTTATAATATTCTCTCATGACTTCACCTCATCATCTCCCGTTTCACTTTTCACATTTCCCGCTGAAACTTCCTTCCCTTTCTGGTATGCCTTCCAGCCGAATAACGATGTAAGCAGCGCACTTATTATTGTTGCCAGACTTATAATCAGATCCGGATGAGTTAAGCAAACATAAAACATTGCAAAGGTTAGAACAGTTGTAAACAAAAGCATGGTATATAATACACCGATCCTCATACTTGACGGATTACCGGTATCTTCGCTTAATGCTTTACCTAAAAACTCGAATAGTTTCATATCTATCACCTTTACTTTTTGGAAATCAATTCCTTAATAATTGTAATTACAACCGGTATCAATCCGCTTAAGAACCAATCGTTGCGTAAAATAAAAGTAAGCCCTAAAAAAACAACTGTTGCAAAAATAATTATAGATACTTTATTTAACTTCAACGCGGTGATCAATAAAATCCTTTTTCTGTGTGCAGCTTCCCGTTCATACATGCCGGCAACAACTTTACCGATCGACATAGTTTGTTCCGTCCCGTTCTTAACTGTTACAGTAAGAGCATCTTTTATTTCTAAGAACATGCTATCGGCATTGGTTATATATGCAGAAATAGAATTCTCAACTACGTGTAATTTTTTACGCAGCATTAAAAAATCCCATCCGCTCGGCAATGTTTCCGCCAGCTCTTGAATTTCGTCCGGGTTCAGCTCTTCAACATTTGAAGGCGTAACAATCTTACCCGAACATTCTAGTTTATATCCGCCAGCTGCCAGATCGAATTTTGCCATTTCTCACTCCCATATTTTTAGATATCATATTTTTCCCCCGCGTAATTAATTATTTTCAACACCAATGCAAATCCATTTTGTTGTACTTGAATAATATTGAAACCGGATAATTCCACTGGCATTCATTGTTATTGAATTGGCTGGGATATTTGCCAAGTTGCCGCCGGTTTCCGTAAATGTTGTGGTCGCCGTTGTACATAAAATTGTAATGATCTTTCCATTAACACCGCCGTTAATTGTTGCGATTGAACCGTTATAATTTGTTGTGATGGATGTTTTACCGGCAGCTTCCATGGGTGATGCGTTGGATGCTTGCCAAACATTTATTAGGTCATCGGTGAATACTAAATCACCATGAATTTCTAACAAATTTCTTACATAAACATTTCCATTATCAAAATAACCAGCCCAATTAGTTGCACCGCCGGATGCATCTCCATAAACACCAACGGCATATCCGCCAACGGAAACCCCATAACATTTTATTCCATATCCCTCACCGTTATCCGTTGCATTGCCTTTAAATGATCCGGCAATTGCAAAATTGCCCGCACCGGCCATGTTATTTTCAACGACAAGGTTATATGCAAAATTATTTGTACTTGTTATCCAAATGCCATTTGCCGAGCCAACCATCTTAACAAAATTAGTACCGCCGGAATCAAAGAATTTTATTGAATTAGTTGCGGCATCAAGTACAACCCGCAAACCGGATGATGCCGTTTGAAATGTACCCGCAACGGTTAATGCCGTTCCATCCCATAACAATTTATTGCCTGTGGAATTACCGATCGAAAACTTTGGCGTGCCGTTTACATCACCAATCCAAAATCCGGTGCCGGTATCGTATGCCGTTTGCCCGGATCTTATTTTTGCACCGCCGGATGCTAATACCAATCCGCCGCCGGTTAAACTTAATTCTCCATTAATAGCGCTTAATGTTACATCCGCATTTGCTGCAACCGTTCCTAATTTTGTTTTCTCCGTTCCGGTATATGCCTTATTTGTTGTACCGTCAGTTATCGAATCGGCAGAAATTGTGTTGGTTAATGTGATAGATCCTTTAACAGCTAACGTTGTACCGTTCCAACTAATTTGATTATTTGTATCACCGGTAAAACTAAATGTACCATCCGCCAATATCTTAACATTTGCATTTGCTAATAATTGATTTGCTTTACATCCATAAATTCCGGTTGGATTCATCAGCAACCCGGCGGAACTTGCCGATCCGTCACCAACTGTTGCCGATGTTCTTATAACTCCGCTTGTATAAATTTCAAATTCAACTTCTTTTATTTTTCCGCTTGAAAATGTTGGCGCAGATCCGTTTGTAGGCAGATCAAAAACCAATCCCAACACAGCGGAGTAACCTCGTATTCCGTTAATATCAATTACAAATCCATTTGAACCAGCACCGGCATTTGTAATTTTAACGCCGCCCGCGCCGCTTAATTCTATCATACCTTTAAAATAAGCCGAACCATCAGCATTCAAAGTTATCATTTCAGTTATGTTATTGCGGATCTTTAATGCGCCGGCTGTAATATAAACGTTTGATTGATTTGCGCCGATTTGACCGATCAATATGTTACCGGATATATCCCATTGTGCAAGCTGTGTTGTATAATTGCGGATCCGGATCCCGTTTGTTGAATCAACAGTTATATTCGGAAACCCGGCTGCATATTTACCGAATGCGGAGCCGTAGGCGGCGGCAGTGTAACCGTACATTCCATTCAGATTGCCGATCAATGCGTGCGTTATTTCTGCGGTATATAATTTAGAATGAGCATCTAAACCATTATACATTACAAAGCGCGGTGCGTTTGCACTTATCGAATCAAAGAACATTCCGGCTTGCCGTGCGGTGTTGGTTGTATTGCCAATACGGATCCATCTTTTGCCCGCAGCAGTTGCCGCCGTTAAATATTGTTTACCGGAATTAATATTAATTATTGCTTTGCCTTTACCATCCAAACCAATGCACGTTGCTTTTATTTCTTCAGTTAATACAAATGCACCGGTGGCATCATATTCCCCTTTGTAAGTATAAATCAAATCATTGGCAATAAAATCCATTCTATTCCTTAATTGCTGTTTTCTAAAACCAAAACATATTTTGTTTTTAACGATCCGGTAACCGTTGAAACTCCGTTAATTGTTGCTGCCATAGATGCGTTTGCATACAACTTTGCATTGAACGCTGATTGACCCGCAATTATTCCCGCCATATTTGATGCACCCATTATATTGCCGGAAAATGTTGATTGACCGGAAATTGATGCTGCCAAGGACCTGAATGTATGCAATGTCCCCGGGAATGCTGCTTGACCTGCAATGGACCCTGCAAATGAACGCATTACATACATTACCGCACTTATTGATGTAACACCCGCAACTGTTCCCGCCAAAGATCTTAACGCATAAATTGCAGCGCTTGCTATTGATTGCCCTGCAATTACACCCGCCATATCTTCATAAACAATTATTTGCGTTAAACTTCCAATTGATGCATTGCCGTATTGTTCATTACCGTACATTAATTATCCCTTTGGAATTTTAAGTTTTACAATCTCTCTTTTCTGTTGTATTAAATTACTTGCCTCTGGTCTGTTTTCTACAATCCTTTCCCAAATGGCTATTACCATTTCATCTATTGGTGAAACAATATCAAGTTCTTTCTTTCGCAGTTCTTGAACTGTTGGCGGTAGTGGATTTGCTTCTCTGAATTTTATCTCATCAAATTTCTGTTGAGCAAGAATTTTTAATTCGCTATCTGTTTTGGTTAAAGAATCTGTACCAAGTCCTATTTTATAAATAGTGCCATCCTCATCTTTGAACTTTGCAATTACTTCGGTTGTATATTTTATAAATTCCATTTTATATCCTCTAAGTTATGGACTCAATCTTTTAGCTTCTAAGTGAGAACCTTCAAAAACTGTTGTATCACTTACCTCTGCTGTGTTTTGTGCCCATTGTAAAGTTATATTTCCAGCCGTAGTTGAAGTCTTTATATAGGCGGTTAAAATTATTAATGCACTCACCGATTCGCCGGTGTTCCCTGCCCCCACTTCGGTTATTGTCCCCCTCCATTGGAAAGCGTAACCACCATTCATTCCATGCGAGTTCCATCTACCTGTAGCTCCAGTCGGAACAGTAAATTGATGTTTGAAATCCGCAACTCCAGATGCATGGTAAATTATGAAATAAGTAATAGTCCATGTCTCATTCGCACCTAAAGCAAAGACCAAATGGTTATCATCCTGCAATGTTATTGAGTTATTTACTATTTCATCTGCGGTTTTATAAACATAAGTCGCCGCAGCAGCACTTGTCTGAGAAAGCAACTGAAAATTAGTTCCATCATAAATCACTGAACACAACTGACCCGCTTTAATATCTCCATCAGCAAGGTCAACATTATATTGCTTCTTTATTGTTATTACACCAAGAGCGTTTACATTAAGCGTGCAAGCTCCCGTATTGATTGTGTTCGCTTTGAAATGATAAACTGCACCAGTTACATAAGCACTCGGAGCGGGTACTAAAGTAATTGCATAAGCATCAGTAGTACCAGCATCAGCGGCATAAAGGAAAGACCCTTTAGAAATTGTTTGTGCTATATCTGCAACTCTTGGTATTCTCGTTGTATCCGTTCCAGCAGCAACCTCTGTTTCAACAGTCAACTCTGCTATACCAGATACAGTAGTAGAAGCCACTGATTCACTCGGCATCGCATGTTTATGATCTCGCCTTGCGGCAACCGAAGCAGTTCCAACAGCAGCAGAATCTCCAAACGCCTGTGTGCTTGGTACAGTTGCATCAAACAATGCTTTTAATGAAGCAATCGTTTCTCCATAAGCAATGCCTATATAATTAATCAATCCAGTTGCGGGTGCAATTAGTTTTAATAACCAACCATGTTTAGTTGTTGACGCATCGTTTGTAGTTACATCAGTTGTTGCGCCATTTATTAGTGCACCGTCAATATCATTAATCGTTTTTGATGTTAATGATAAGATCATCTTATAAGTTTTGCCGCCGATATTGTGTGTTTTTGCTGTGTTGGTACTACCTTCGCCATTATAACTATTTCCAACTGCGGGACGGACAATAGTTAAAGTATCTGTGGTCTTTGCAGTGACACGAATAATTTCAACATTAGGATCATCAAACGGTCTTTTATAATCTGTTGAATTGTACCATATAAGATTAAAATTTCCGCTTGCGGGATCCGGTAATTTAGCACCTTCACCGGATGCCAAAACAATAGACGTTGCCGTATCATCATATCCGGTACTGACTGTTACTTCAACACCATTTTTAGCTTGATCAAGTACATTCATAGTTAACCGCCTTTTTAATCTTGTGTAATAGTTAGCGTACCCGCCGGGAATCTCGGCGTATCACCGGCATCAATTGTTTTTGGCGTTGTTAATGCACCCCATCCCAAAACATTGCCTAACGTTGCCGCATCAACAACCGCAAAATGTGTTAATGCAGATGAACCGGCGGTGCACTCTGCAAATGCAATTTCGGTACCGTTGCTTTTAGAACCACCCGATGCAGCTGGAAAGTTTGTTGCATTGTTCGTTACTGCTTTGCGTGCATACCCGGTATAAGTTGCTTCGGCAATGCCCGTAGTGTTCACGATTGGCATCGCACCAGCCGGAGTAATTGAACCATTATCTAGATAAGTTGTTACAGCACCAACGGAAGCGATCAATAATTCCGCTCCAGTACTGCGACCATATATTTTATAACCCGTTGCTCCGGCAACAGCACCCCAATTAACATTCACCCCGCCGATAGCAGCAAGAGCCAAAGAGGTTTCTGCCGAAGGAGTTGTTTCTCCTGCTGGAGTTAGAGCGGTTACGCGATAATAGTATGTGCCGATAGCGAGAGTGCCTGCGCCAGCTGTGAAGGCGGCATTGACAGGCGCGGCAATTGTCGTTCCGGTTGATGCATCATTTGGTGCCGCTATCAATAATGCAATGTAAACGGTTGCCGGGCGTGTAAAATCACCGCCGCCGAATACATGATCCAATATTTTATTTTCTGCATAATCGCTGAATGAACCCATTTTGTAACCTCACTTTTTATTTTTAGTAATAATCTAATTTTTTAACTTGTCCGACCGGCGCAACAAAACTAAATCCGCTTATGCCTTGTGTTCCCGGCATCAGATCATTATTGTTTGCACCGTTGCGCGTACGTACAAAATCCGCTTCAATACCAACTATAATATTTCCTTCAGCATCCGTTTCTGCAATGAATGAAACACCATCGCCGTCAACCATTCCAGCTGAAAAATTTTCACTCCCGGTTCTTATGATGAAAAAACTTTGTAACATCAGTCCACCTTTATTTCTATTGCATTAACGGCAGATCAATCTTAACCGCCGCATTGGCATCATAAACAATAGTTGCATCCGCATAAACATCAAATCCAACCGTACGTCCTACCATTTCCATTTTGAACATGTAACGGAATTGATAGAACTTATTTACATTAAACGTTTGAAGATCCGGCACTGAATTAATTAAATACCAAATACCGTTTGCATCATTTGCATTCGGTCTGCCGACTGAACTTGTTTTTGTTACTGCATTACGGTTGGCAACAAACATGTAAATATTATATTTCTTAACCGTCTGCCACATACTTGTATCAACTTCATCGCCGTAGTAAACCGGCGGAAAACCGGTATAGATCTGCCGTGTTGCAAGTTTGCGCGTTACGCCGGCAATATCCGTTGCGGTTGTTAATTCGCTTGCGTACATGTTATCCCAGACTAGCACATTTCCATTGCTGATTTGCACCGTTGTTGTAATTGCGTAAGTCCGCACGCCGTTATTCATGTATGATAATCCGGTAACCTTCACCTCGGTTAAATTCAATTGGTTCACCGGAATCGGATCATAAAAAATATTTGTATGATCTTCCGTTGTTGTTGTTATTGATGTATCCGGCAGCATGCGCACGGCTAATTCAACGGTTGCATCCTTCAGATTTTTTTTAATTACTTTTGCTTTTTTACCGGAGAAATCATAACCGTTAATATCGTTGAATGCATCCGTATCAAGAGAAACAACATCGCCGTTTTTGATGGATCCGTCTTTTGATTCAACTTCAAAATTTATAATTGCCCTTGGAGAGCGTGAACGTTTTATTTTTTTATTCAACAGCCCTTTAACATAAGCGGTCAGAACAGCTGCATCGCCGCAATCGTCATTCAACCAGCCGGTTGTACGCGTTAATGCCAATTCTTTATTGTACATGAACGCACTTTCTGCATCGCCGTCAATTTCGATGTGCAGCTTGGAAAATGATTCTAGATCCGTTAAGGGCTTCAGCATATCATAATGATCATAATAAAAAAGTATGCGTGTTTTAATTTCATCCGTGTTAAAATCAACCGATTTAGAATTTAGAACGATATTATTCGCATCGGTTATTGTATGCTGTACGGTTTCATTATTAGTATCCTTCAGCGTTATCTGTCCAGATTCATTTACCCATAGATCAACATCCACTAACCATGCAAGATCGAATAATTGTTTTGCGGCATCCGTATCCTTAACCATTGGTTTGTAGCTTACATTCGGACCGGTCCATGCGGCTTCTAATGCATTTATCGTTGTCAGATCAACGCGTGAATTCGGAATATCATATTGTAAAAACTTTGCTTTGAATATTGTGAACGGATTGCCGGGTGCAACGGCGGGCACAATTTTAATATTTGTACCGGCATAATGGCGTGTGCCTTTGGATTTATATAAAACACGCTGAACACCTTGCAGCACATTTGCAGCAATGGATGCATAGCTCATTATTTCATCATCAATTTTTATATATCCGCTTGCATCTAAACCGGTAGAGGAATTCAATGCAATAGTGAATGCGGTTGTAACTTCTATCCAGCTAGTCAGAACGGTTGGATATGCACCGGTCAATTTGAAAAATCTAATTGCTTGCGCCGGTGCTTTACCGGTATTCGGAAAACTTAGTGTGCCGTCATCAACGATAAACACTTCCGTTGTTTGCAAATAAACTTCCGTATCATTATGAATTCTAAAAACACGGTAATATGATGCGGTCAATATTGTTTGCCAATTGATTGTAATTTTATAATTTGGATTTGTATCAAATGGAATTGTTGGTGATGCGGCAAACGGACGGTTATTAGAATCGTATGCGATCACCTGGTAATAATATAATCCGGATAATGTTCCGCCAACTTCATCTGTATTTGCAGCTTGCATAAAAACAAAATCTTGCCGCAATGCATAATCATTCAATCCAACGGAAAGTTTCAGCATATCATCTTCGGAATTGCACTCCGCTACACTCCCGAGATCTTCATTCAGTTTTACATTGGTTTTGAACGGCAATTTTATTTGTGTTAGATCGGCAATTTCATCAACACATTCAATTTTTACATTCGAACCGTCACGCGTAATGTTATCAATCTTGCCCTGGAAATGCTGCACAAATTCATTTGCTGCAATTCCTTCAAAACCTTCATAAATTTTTATTGTACGTCCTTTATAATACGGGTTGCGTGCGATCAGTTTTTTCCAAAATGTACCCGGCACGGATTTAATTGTTGTGTGCCTATTCGTCCAATACGGATCTATGCCGATATCAAAATCATTTTCATCAAGGAAGGTTAATGTAATGCGTGCGGTAATTGTTTTATCATCTTTTATTTCGGATGATAAATATTCTTTTCCGCTTAGATACGGACGTGCATCTAATAATTTTGCAGTTGCAATGGATGCATCCGCATTGCAGAATTTATATTGTTTTGTAGTAACTGCATAATTAGCGGGATCCTTACATGTTTTGAATGTGTTGTAACATTTTACACCGGTTGCGGTACACGGTGCAACGCCGAACGTGCGTGTGCAATAATCCAATTCCATAATTATATATGTAATTGGTGTTTTAGATATTGCGCTTTGTTCTGTTAAAAAACTCATTTTATCTTTGTGCCTTCATATCAATTATTAGTTCGTCAACATAAGTAAGCATTGAGACCGGAGCTGCAAACCGTGCGGAAGATTTCATAACACAAAAGAATACATCACCCGGAATTGCAGTTAGATCCCATGCATAAAAAAACGGTTTCATCCGCTTGCCGTAACTATTCCAAAACGGCAGCCAATAAGTAGAAATAAATGTGCGGGTTAATAAACGGAATGAATGTGTTATTTCTATCGGGTTGCTTTTAACTGTTGAACCTAAAATGTTGCCGGATTCACTTTCGCTCGTCTCTGCGTTGATGCCTTCGGAAAACGGCACCGGTGCGGGATCCGGCGGCCACGGCATAAGCAATTTTGCACCCAAATAAATAACTCCTACATACGGCGCGCCGCTTGAATTGGTAATAACTAATTTGAACTTTGACGATGTAACGGAATTGAACGAGATCATAAACGCATTATCATCTGTTGGTGTTATCGAGCCGCCGCTGACATCAATCCATCCGGCATTATCATATTGCACTTTGAATGATGCACCAACAGTTTTTAAGTTATGCCCAACCACGGCAACGCAGTCAACGGTTTTTGATGCACCAATATCAACACTAATATAATTTGTTCCCGCAGCGGAAAACACAACATGCGTATACGGTCTGCCGTCACGGATATTTTCTACCGAACCGCTTGCCAATGCCGATGATGCCAGCGTGCCGGTATCTAATTTGTTATCATATAAAAGTATTGGATTCATTTTTTATTATCCAAAATCGAAAACACCGTCTTGAATCGCCCGTTTTATTGCCGGTGCTAATCTTTCACGTACTTCTTTATCTACACTGCTTCCAAATCCGCCGCTTGAAGTAATATTTATTGTAATATTCCTAGCATTATTGTTAGTTGTTGAATTATTATTTTGAATTGATCTTGCACTTGGCAAAGCCGGTTGTGAAGAACTTCCGCCACCGCCACCGCCAGTTGAGCCGGGTCTCATTGCTATTATAGAGGCAACACGTGCAAGTCCAGAAGCTATCACAGATGCTGCTAACCATGGGCCTAATACGGGACCAACACCAATTGGCGGCGGCATAAATGCAGCAGAAGCTGATGCATAAGTACTAACCATTGCCTGAGCAATTGAGAAAGCTTGGTAAGTACGGAAAGCGGTTTCAGCCATTTCACCGCCAGTTGAATAAAATATATTTGCTATCTCACTCATTGAACCAAAAATGTTTGCAATATAATCCAATTTAGCTAACTCAATATCCTGTTCGCGTGTTACCAATTCTGCTTTATATTCAAGCGCAGTAAGCCATAAAGCCATGATTGCGTCCATTTCATCTCGAATTTTATCCACTCTTTCTACACTATTCTGATGCATCTTCCGCGTCATTATATCATCAATGCTTGTTACATCGATTCCCATTTTGTTATAGATGCTCATTACAACTGAAGCTTGATCTTTTAATAACGTTTTATCAAAAAGTGGTTTGTTCCCAAATCGTTTACGTGCTTCATCATATTTATGTTCTGCTTCTAAAAATCCTTTTGTTAAATCATCTAATCCCTCAATACTTGATTTGAATATTGAATCGTTCCAGCTTTTAAGAAAACTCGCTTCTTCTTCTTTAAGTTTTTTCAGTGCAGCTATACTTGCCGGATCCGTTACCGTTATTTTCGGCGGTTTCTGTTCACCAAACTTTTTGATTAATTCTATTTGTTGTGTTAATTGCCCAATCCGTGTTTTACCTAATCTTACTATTTGGGCGGCTTGATTAACTTCATCTTGATATAACATTGAGAAAGCAAGTTTTGCTTCTGCTTCCTTAAGAGCATATTCTGCTGATTCCTGAACCGATTTTTCAATATTAAGTTGATTCTGTTTTATTTTTATCTGTTCGTCTCTGTACTTCTGAGTAGATCCAATTAAATCTTTTGAAAGTTCATTTGCTGTAGCAAAACCCATTACTAATTCTTTATATTGGACACCGCCGATTAATTGTATTTTACCGAATACAACATCAAGTCCATCTGCAAAACTTGTTAATACTTTTATAATAACGGGTCCGAAATTAGTAACAAGAGAAATGGCTAATCCCTTAAAACTGCCTTCAACTTTGGTGAGTTTGTCTTTGAATTCATCCATCTGCGCGGCGGTCTTTTGAGAAATTTCCAAACCAAGTGCACGCGCTTCCTCTTGCATTTTAATCATTCCGGCGGAACCTTCATTCAGCATCGGGATCATATCTGCACCGGCTTTACCAAATATCTGTATTGCCAATGCAGTTTTCTGAGCGCCGTCCGGCATGGATTTGAATCTATCAGCTATTGCATAAAGCGCTTGATCGGTTTGAATGAATTTGCCTTGAGCATCTTTGACGGGAACACCAAGTTGATAAAATGTTTTTGCTAATTCTTTATTACCAGAACCCGCTTCGTAAATATTTTTATTCAGTTTAATTACTAATGAGCCGAGTTGCTCAAAAGATGAACCGGAAAGTTCAGCGGCATATTTCATTGTGGAAAGATTCTCGGCACTCATTCCGGATTTTTTGGAAAGATCATTTATTTCATCCCCGAGATCTATTGCACCTTTAATCATCAGACCGAAACCGGTAACAACCGCCGCGGCACCAAAAGCAACTTTATTGCTAAGTGAACCGAAAACAGAATCCATAACCGAACCGGATTTCTTTGATTGAGAATCCAATCCTTTCAGTTTTGTTTCAACACCGCTTATAGCATTAACGGCTTTTATATTATCGCCGTCAATTATTATTTCAATTCTGTTTGCCAAAAGATTCTTCCTCTTCATTTCACTCAGAGCTTCGGCGCTCAGAATGACAAAGTCATTTATTATTTAGATGATATTCTGTTATAGTTGCTTTCAATTCGGAAATCATCTCCCATTGCTCCTCTGTTAAAATATCTGCTAATCTTTCAGCCGGATAACCGGCATTCTGCAGATTGTAAATTTTCATAGCAAATAAAAAACGTGCATCGTAAGGTTCCATATCTATATTCTGATCGTAAAGTTTATAAACAGCTTCTGCTTCTTTTACATTTCCGCCGTGCCGTTCTAAACACTTCTCCCAAGTTTCGGGCTTGGTATTTTTGAAGAAGCGTTTTAATTCGGCAAAAAAGGGCGCGGCTCATCCTTTATCACATAAGAAGATTCACCAAAAAGTGTTTTAATAAATACTAAAAGAATATCACCTGCAGTTTCCTTTACAACACCAAACCAGCCGTTGTAGAAATCTTTATCTTTTGCATCGGAAGAAATTTCTTTTTCATCAAGAGTAAAATCACCTTTGCGGAAACCCATAAGAAACTTTTCAGCCCAATTCATTTGAAGTTCTACCATTGATTCAATTTTTTGAGTTTTGGTTAGAAGATTAAGAATTGCCGATTGATAAAGAATACGATCTGATGTTGTTGGTGTTTTATAAAATAATTTTATCTTGGTGCCGCTAAGCACATCAAAGATCGTCATTTCGTTTAGATCAGATTTTTTTAACTCACGTGCCATTGTTCCCTTCCCTTCTAAATTTACCCGGCAATTGCCGTGACCCTTTTTAAGATCGAGCCGCCGGGCGAAGGGTTGGAACGCCCAACGGCTCTGTCCGGCCTAAGCCGGGTTATTGTTTAGTAATATTTTTAATTCAAGAATCATTTTTAGATCCTTCTCCGGCTAATGCCGGATCAGGATGACGTTTACACGTCATTTGAATGTTATTGAAATTTCGTTATTGCCCGCAGCAACTGTAGCGCGGCATTGCCCGCCGAGTTCCCATGCTGCAACGTTGTTTCTGTTACCGGCTTTAGGTGCATCTAATGAAACACCACCAACAAGTATTTCAACTAAGTTGCCCGCCGTTCCGGTTGGCTTGGTTTCAATTGCAATTAGTGTTTGATTCTCATGCAGTGTGTAAGGATTAAACGTTGCGAGCGCAACCTTCTCCGGATCCAAGCTAACTTTGGTTTTACGATCGCTTATGTAGTAACGTCCAATACCGCTTATGCCGTTAGCATCCGGCCTCGAGTTAACTTCATTGCCAAGATCAATATCGAACTTGGTAACAATTAGACCGAGATCACTTCCGGCAGCCGGAGTAAACTTGAACAGAGCCGAATCCCAAATTTGTTGCACAGTGCTTTCAAAAGTCGGTGAAGGGAATGTAACATCACTAATTGTCCCACCGTAAATTCCGGTAAAATCGCATTCAAGAAACATAACTTCAGCGGCTTGAAGAGAAAGTTTTCCGCTTCCAACACAGCCGGTTAAAATGTGTCTCGTTCCGCCGAACCAGAAATAAAGCGTGCAGCTTTCACCTTCGAGCGTTGAGTGAACTGTATAAGCAACCGACACAGTCGCCGTAATTGTCTGCGTGAATCCGAGTGCACGTAGTAATGGAGCAATACGCGGAACCGTACCGGCAGCACCGCTTCCTTTCAACGGTACTTTTATACCGCCGAGTTTGTAGCTCTTACCAAGGATAAGCGGTGCAAGCTCTCCAAATGTGCTGATTGGAACTGTACGCGCTTTAGGATCGGTCACTAATTCAAAGGATGGTTGATCGTATGCTTCAATTGCATCTGTTGCCGCAACCGGAGTTGGATCTGTTCCGTAAACAGTTTCAATTTTTGCAAAGAGTGCTGATCTAATTTTTTCCATTTTATTAACCTCACTTCAAGTTGAATTTTCGTTTTAATTCTTTTTCATATTTATTTACTTTTTCCTCAATGATATCTTCCATGACCGGACGTGTAGGAATTCCTCTACCGGTTTTATCCGTTCTAATTGCAAAATGATCAATATCGTTTTTTCTAAACATGTGAATATGTTCATCCGGATAACCGGTAATTTGTGCTAGTGAAGTATTGCTGTAACTTTTTAATATGTCCCGAATAGATTTCATGGCAGCTTTTAGCTTTTAGATTCATCATCAGATTGCTTCTCTTCCGTTATTTTCTTTTCTTCCACTTGATTTCTTCGCTCGCTCAGGGCATGCTTTTCACGTTCCATCATTGCCTCATCAGTAAGATCCGGAATTACTTTACCACCCTTGATTATATATGCGCCGGGCATCTGAATATTCACCTCAAGATCGGGCCGGGTGGAAGTGAATGTTTGATCGAGCCGTACTGTTTTATCTTTTGACATGATAACTCCTAAATACTAAATGCATTTTTTCTGTAATAAACATCTATTTGGATCCTTCTATGCGCAATTAAATTACCCTGCTGATCCGGAACGTTGGCTTGTGTGCTTATATGTTTTATATCATAAACTTTATTTGTTAAGCCAAGGTTATTACTAAGCCGGATTGCTTTTAATATATCCGCTTTAGTTTTACGGATATTAGCGGCGTTTGCATTTAATTCCACAATGTCTATAAGAACCGGCAAGCGGCAATAATGCAAAGACGCGCTGCTTTCACTTTCGGAAATTTCTTCATCACCTTCGCTAAGGTTAACACCGTCTGTAATCGGAGCTGCCGAGCTGTCATAGACTTTACCGCTAAGCGTTGAGTAGTACTCAGTACCAGCAGCAATTGCGCTAATAGTTGTTTTAAGCGCATCAATAATTTCTTGATCTATGGTTGATGGTTTAGCCATTTTTATTTTTCACTTTTTACTTTATACTTTTTACTTATACCGGTATTTGTCTGCTTAATGTTTTGATTGTAAATCCATCCACATCTAATCCGGCATCAATTACATAAAAAGTTTCGTTTGTGCCGGTCCGTACTACAATACTTTTTCTTACGAGTGTTAAAGAATCTGCAGCAGCAAATTCAACTTGCGGCGCATCGTTGATTACGGTTACATCGCCAATTTGCTGGGGAGAATTTTCTGTTCTCCACAATCCGTTAATAGTACTAGCTGAACCGCCCACCGGCGTAACGGTGAACGGTTCAGCAAAATCGTTTGTGTTAAGAAATATTTTGGTTTCTTGGATCATGGTTATGACCTCACCCTTTGTCCCTCTCCTTAAAAACTTGCCTACCGGCAGGCAGGAAGGAGAGGGATTTTAAGAGAGAACGTTTTTAATTAATCGCGTTTATAAAAATAAAGACCAAAATCAAACCCGGTAACTGCCACTCCCGCCGTAAAGTTTCTCAAATTAAATTTATGATAAGGCGCTTTAGTAGTTAGTGCGCGGGTTGTTGATCCTTTAAAAACAGTAGTAGCAATCACAACCACCAAACTGTCATTATTCAATATCCAGTTCGCGTTCACTGCCGGATCTCCGTAACAGACGTAATGATCTAGGATTAAATTTGGATTGCCTGAAGCAGTTGTTGCCTTACCGCCGTATGCAATGCCGTCTGTGCCCCATGCGTAATTATCATAATTTGTAAGATCTATTGATTGCGACCAAATTGATCCGCCTACGCCAACTGCAATTGCATTCCAACGCAAAGCGATGCCGTTAGCACGCTCGTAGACTGCGAAATTATCGGTTGTGGTTTGTGCTGCTAGCGGTACTGTGAAGACCAGCATCGCCATCAGCAATACAAAAACTAATTTTAGTGTTTTCATGGTTGTATCTCCTTTTATTTGTTTACAAATTTTAGATTGCTTCGTCACTCCGTTCCTCGCAATGACAATATTATTTTTTCTTGCCGGTGAAAGCTTCGGCAGTTTCTTTTGTTCCTTCCGGTTTACCCGAGAATGATAACTTCATTTCTTTTTCGTAAGCGTCAACAGCATCAAAATCTTTTGAGTACATGATTTTGTTTTGGAAGTAAAGATCTTTCTTCGTGTTGCCGAATACGGTTACTTCATCACCGCGTGCGTAAGGTTTTGCACCGTTGCCGTCTTCTGTGTTGATGCGGCATGGGCTGTAAACCTTAAATTTTTCCGGTGAGTTTACTTCTTTCTCATTCCATGGTGTTAATTTCGGTTCTTGCGTTTTCATTACGAGATTCCCTTTATATATTTTTAATTAATTATTTAGCGGGCGGCAAATTCTGCCGCCCTTGAAAGAAATTTATTTTAACTATGCACCAAAGATGTCAACAGTTGTATCCGATGCAATTGCAAATGATTCGGAACTTCTCAAGAAAAAGTTGAAATATGAATGGAGAGAAATTTCAATCACATCATTCTTATGCTGCGGTTGATCTGCAACAGTAAGTTTTTCAACTCCCCAATTAAGGAGGAAGAACTCCGGCCACAAACCGAATATTGCAACTTTATCCGGTATCTGGTTGGAAGATTCGTAACCATAACCAATAACCTTGCCGTCCTGAAGTAAATAACCGTATGGCTGTCCAGCTTCTTTAGGAGTAACTTCAAAAACAGATTCAACATCAACGGATGTACCGAACTTCATATTTTCTTTCAGACCGTTGGCTTTCGCAATCAAGCGTTTTATATTAACCAAGTTTTTGAAATTGACCTGTGCAAGCGAAGGTGCAGCCGGACCTGATTGATTCAAGATACCTTTCGGCTGAATACCAACACCGGTACCATTAATGCCGAGATAATCAAGTTTAACATTTCTTGATTTGATCAATTGGTTCATAAGGATGGTATCAAAACCGCCTAACGCCGGATCCAACATCATAAATAACAACCGTCCAAACTGTGTGTCACCCGCTAAGTGTTTGGGTTCAACAGTATCAAGTCCGGTAACGATATAAGAAGTAGAAGTTGCCGCTGCGTTTTCTGCAACTCCATAATGAGAGAGACCACTAACAATCTTTGGCATTTGAAACTGTCCGCGTAAACCAGTAATAACAGTTGCACCCAAACGTCCAAGAACTGTTTCGTTCATAATAACATCTTTCAAAAGGTCGGCACGGAAATCTGGAGTTGATAAATATCCGCCTTCAGCCGCCACACCGTAGGAATGGGCTCGTTTCGCTAGATGACGAAGTCCAATATTCGAATAATCTGCCGGTACAAAGATTTCACCCTTACCTAATTCCAGTCCGGTGCGCTTTTGAATATCATCCGAGATTTCGAATTCATATCCTTTTGTCTCTCCGCGCAGTAATGCTTGTACGGCTTTTGTTGGAGAATAACCTTTCAATTCATTTTCATTCAAACCCATATAAGAAACCGGCTTGTTTGCTGTACCGCCGCTTTTGATAACAATATCTGTAACGGATTTATAAAATTCTTTTAAGGTGCTGTCAGTGATTTCCTTTCCTTGCAGAATTTCATTAATGGTTTTTTCAGCGTGTTCCTTCGCTTCTTTTCCGTAGTTAGCCACAGCAGTTTTAATTTCATTTATGGCTTCAAGACGGAGTTGATCTTGTGTTTTTTTGGTTGGTTCTTCCATTGGTTCCTCCTTATGGATTTTTATTGAATTAAGTTTCGTTTCTAAACTTTTTATTTGGTTAACAGCTTCATTTAATTGTTTTTGTAATTCCGGATCGGTGCTTGAAATACCGTTCTGTGCTGCGTTCCGTTTTAGTTTAGCAGCTTCATCGGCGCCGATCGGGACCAATGAAAGTTCTTTAACTTTCCAGAATGTTCTTACCAGCAGCGGCATATCATCATTGAATTCATTTTTATATTCAACGCCGTCAATAGTAACAGCCGCACCTTTCGGAATCTCGACTGTGCGTAATGGATCTGTTTGATATCCGATTGAAACCGAATCAATATGTCCTTCTTCAATTTTCTTTTTAACATCTTCCTCGGCATCGCTCACATAAATATCACACAGCAATTCTGATTCATTGGTTTTCCAATTGCGTGCACTGCCGAGAACATTTTCCACACTCATTCTACTGTGAGCATCGAGCAAAATTGTTTTATTATTTTTTGGAAGATCGCAGTACCGCATTGGTAAAATTTCACGTACGTGATCCCATCGTTCCCAATCAATCACAACAGCCGGTGCTTCAGTTGTTGCAACGGTTGCAATGCCGCCGTCTTCTCTTTTACTTTCGGCACGATGTACAACAGCAGAGCGGCTGCACATACCGCCAAAGTTGCGGGGGTTCAGTTTATCCGGTTCAAGTCCTTCAATTTTTGGTTTCATATTTCCACCTTTTATTTTTTAGCAGCACAGATTTCAAATCTGTGTTACAAAACTTTTTGTTTACCATTTCCACTATTGACAGCGGCGGGTTGATCAACAGATCCATCAACTGATTTTTGAATTGGTGCAATTTGTTTGTAATTACTTCCCGGGAAATTAAGTCCGGCATCTGCAAAAGCTTTTTTCTCAGCTTTCTTTTTATCAATAAATTCTTCCAAAGACCAGCCGTTCTCAGCAAGAAATTCATCGAAGAGCCAGGCCTCGTTAGACAGCATAAGAAGAATTGCTTCTGCCTCATCTTTAGGAGAGACCCATTTCCATGCACGCCCCTGGAACCATGGTTTATTGAATTTATCAAACTTACCAGGCGGCAGATTGATTGCTTGAGTTAGCAATGCCATCTTTAAGAGTTCGGCAAAATTCCAATTGAGAAAATGATCACGCTTCCATGAATGCAAACTTTTCCATGTATCACGTTCTTCTAAAAGATTTGTGCGGCTGGAAGTATAATTAACCGCTTCGTAATCATTTGCTAAAGCAATGAAAGAAACATCCAGACCGGAAGCGATCCCGCGTAAAGCCCATTTTTGAAAATCTCCTTCCTTCCCGGATGGAGATTTGAAATCAGCCAGCTTTGTTGTCATTCCTTTTGGTACAATAACATTTTCGCCGGGCATAGAAGAAACGATAAGCCGGGAAGGATCTTTTGTACCGTCTGCATTTACTGCAAACTCGGCTCCGGGAATGTTGGCTTGATTAATTTCATCGCCAACAGATCCGTCTTTGTATTCATAGATCACATTCTTATTTGCGCTTACGCGTGCATCAACTAATATTGCTTCTTCATAACCGCCTAACATTTTAGAACGGATAGCAACCGGTGCAAACCACGGAATACCACGCACCTGTGCGGAAGATTCTTTTACGAACAAATGTTTTATCTGTGCCAAACCGTTTTCATCATAAGCAGAAATTCGAATTCTTTCTCCGGAGATGTATGAACCGTACATTAACTGCTGATACGGATTTACTTTTTTAAGCCAGTAAGCAACCGGCTTGCGGTAAGGTGTCATTTCAACACCCATAACAATCATGTTGCCGTTTGGCAGCATTGTGCTGTAAGTTTCATCTAAATAATCGGCTTCGATAAGCTGAAGTGCATAACCGTATTTATAATTTTTATCTCTGATCGGTCTGATCAGAATTTCGCCGTCGGTTGGAATTTGTTTTATGATAATATTGCAGAGTTCACGGAAAGAAGATTGACCGGTTACATCGCAATTTTCCGGTAAGGACCAATCATCAAACATTTCTTGAATTATAGTATTGGCAAGTTTATCGAACCGCTTCACTTTCATTTTTTCTAATTCATCATATACAAGATCATAAGCACTGTTGCGCAGAATAAATCCATCTGCACCAACAACATTTTTCTGCAGCATGAACAAATATTTTTTAGCCCAAGGATCGTTTTGTGCTAACTGTCTGGATCTATTGCGGAGCCGTACTAATCCTTTATTTTGTGACGCGCTGATCGTATCGTAAATATCGTTCCAATCGGAAGTGATATTAGAAACTTGAGCAGCAGCAAAGGAACGTTCTGATTGCAGAGTGCTGAGTGCAGAGTGAAGAGATTCAAAAGATTTTTCTAGTTCAACAAGATGATTGTTTACTTTTTCAGATTCATTCTTCAGATCCGTAACTACAACCGATGGAACGTAACCAAATTTCTGAGCTATGTTATCTTTAATTTTCATTTCTATCTTCTTACCCAAAAGAATTAATTAATCTTGGTGTTTTATAAATGCCTAATCTTTTTTGATAGCGGATGATCGCGGCTTCGATTTCTTCGAGAGTTTTAAACTGAGTTGATTTGCCGTTAATATTAACAGTCACATAATCACGTCCGGCAATTGTAAGTCGTGCAGCTTTAAGAGCATCCAATACTTTTTGATCGTCACTGCGTGGATCTGCAGTAGAAGTAAGCAATGCTTTAATAGGAACGGTCCCTTCCAGAACTTGTTTATTAGTACTATCCGCAATTTCTGTAAAGAGATATTGATATGAGTAATCGCCGTTAGCAAGCGCGGCTGTTTCGCTTGAAGGTTTTGTAAAGATAAAACTATCCACAGATTTTGTCGGCGTGATTGTTACTGTTGCAGCGGTGCCAAGTTTTAAGTAAAGTATACAGTTAAACAATGAAGCGGGGTAATCATCAAATGAATCGGTCCAGCTCCATGCTGAACCGCAATATAAATTAAAATCTTTGATCATTTTTAGCCATTAGCATTTAGCTTTTAGTTTATATTGATTACTCGAAATAAACTAATTGCTGTTTCTATTGGTGGATTTTAATTAAAAAATGCGGGAAAAAGTATGTCAGAGTATGTCAGAGTATGACAGAGTATGACAGAGAAAGTGAAGAAATGTTGAGAGTTGATGGGAGAATTATGAGATAAAATCTTTATTTCATGGTAAGTAATTCCTTCATAAATTTTATTTTTTCAGCGGCAACTGCAAATGAATGGGCAAGTTCTATTGATTTTTGCCGAACATCTTTAGAGAGAAAAATAAAATCCTTTAAATCATTAATTAATTTTTGCGGATTCTCTATTTTATATTCTTTCATTGTTCAGTCCTTTTTTGATTGGTTAATATTAAGTTTTTCGATTGTAACTTTCAAACGGACTTGCCCGCGTTCTTCACTCATAAGCTGCTTAAGTGAATTCACAAAAGATTCCGGATCAACAGCATCCCAAAAATCATTTATAAATCTATTCGGTGCAGAACCGAAAAGCGGCTTAACCATTTTAAGCGCTTTGTCTTTGTCCTCAAGTTCAATATGCATATTAACCTCGGTTATAAAATTAGAGGCATATCTTCAATGCTGCCATGCCAGGTTAAATCTTTCTTCTCAATGTTGCCGATTATTTTGCCGGACTTAATAAAATACCACAGAGATAATTTTGTAAAAAAATCTGTTGTTGAATCAAGTCCTTTTTCTCTTACTGTTTCATCAATCAGATTATTTAGAACCGGATTAATTCTAAAGTGAATTCTATTAGTTTTATGTGTGCACAAATCTTGTACGCACAATTTTGTGTTTGAAATTATAACTTGTTTATTCATATATATTTAATTCATCATCAGCTTAAACAGTAGTTATACCGACAAACGACTATCAATTAATTCCTCTATTTCACTATAAGTTAATTTTTGGATTTTATTGAAATTCACATCTTCCGGTAATCCAAAATATTTTATAATAAATTCTTTTGTGTTTACTTGCCCATCGTTTGCTGATTTAACTTTCGTCTGGTGTCCGAATTGCTCACTTCGTTCACAATTCTTGTTTTCGTTTTCAATCAAAATTTCTTCCATTACTTCCTCTTTTTATTAATGTCGCAATCGGCACAAACGGAGATATGTTAGTTTTGCTCATTTCTTAACTTTATAGATTTTACCCATTCTGTCATCTTTAGAATAATAAATATCTATCTTCCCTTCTTCTACTAATTTTCTTGCATAGTGTGCCGCTTGTTTCATGCTTATCCCCATTTCTCCAGCTATAGATATTTGGTCACATATTCCCTCATATCCGTTTGTAAGTAAATTATAAAATTCATCTTTATTTCTTTTCATTTGCGCTCCTCAAAAACTAATTATGCAATCAAGCGGATTTGCTTTTATCTGTAATTCATTTAATATTCCCCATTGAATATCTAAATCATTTTGTGTAATATCTTTTAATTCTTTACGAAGATATAATCCGTCTTTTTCTGAGTAACATAAAGTTCTTTTTGCTTGTGTTATTAACTTTTGCATTTTTTACTCCGATTAATTATTTATAAATTGTTTTCGCAAACCGCTTATCGCCAACTCTGTTAGTTTGATTTTACCTTAATCGTATCGGGGAATTTCATCCAGACAAAACCTGTTGCAAAAAGATTCCCATCTGCATCTAACAACGTATATTTATTCCCCAAATCATTGCCACCAAGAAATATACATTTGATTGGTTTCTTTGCTTTCTTCACCCAATCAACTGTTGCTTGCTCATTGTCTGTATTTGAGCAGCCGACAAAACAAACTAACTCGGCAATCAATGCGACTCCGAGTAGTAGTCTAAAAATTCTAAATTGTTTTTTCATTGCAACATTCCTTTTATTTAAGTTTTATAATAGCGCATTATCGCCAACTATGTTATAAATTTTCAATCAATAATCCGTTACCCAATTTTTCTTCTTCGGCAATTTCGGTTGATCAAACAAAGTTCCTTCAGAAAGTTTATTCGCTTTCTGCATTAAGTCTTCTGTAATTTTTAATAGGTTTGGCTTTGTAACACGGACCAAGAACAGATTTCCAACTTCGCAATCTAAATTCTCTTGGCGTCTTCCGGGCAATGGCACCCATTTGGAAACTTTTGTAATTCTATCGCGTATCAATGTTTCAGAGATCAATCCTTCAAAATATTCAGCATCGGCATAATGATTGAAGTGCATATACCCTGGTCCATCCTGTTCGGCATTCTCAATTGCAAGCCGATTGAAGATAACCTCTTTCGCTGTATCTGTACCCACGAAGTATAATGGAAGGTTGCCCTTATTATTCATGCGACCTTTATAATCAGTAATTGATTTGTACGGACTGTTCCACCCTTTGGTTGCATAAAATCTTTGTACCACTCCGTTCTTAAGTTGGCGTATTAATCGGTCTTTAACGAATGCATAAACATCATCTGCATTATGACCGCCTGTGTCAACTCCGATTGCAGAGATATATAAGTTTAATTTTAGTGCGTGTTCAAATGCCGTCATCAAATAAATATCAAGTTCGTTCCATACCAATTTTTGAGAAGTGTTTCCATGAAATAATTTTTGTTCAATTAACCAACTCTGTTCTGAAATTCCCCAGCCCTTAACAATACAATGGAGCCATGTCGGCTGTGTATCAATGTAAGCTGTGAGATAGCAAACTTTACCCGGTAATATTTTTTGATCCGGAGTAAAATAATTTTCCACGCGCTGAATAAGTTTTTCTTCTTTCGGCGTGTTGAATTTCGGTGACCATGGTTCTGCGAGTGCGGTGTTCAAAAATACTTTAAGCCGTTCGTGATCTCCTTGCTTGGAATATTTCCGAGCGGTTAGAAAATCTTCAACAAGTTTATCCCATGATGTTGTAGCACTTGGTGAATATAACCGGTTAATGTGAAATCCCGGCTTGTATAATCTTTCCGGAAAGGTTTTTCTCCATTCGGCATTTGCAAGCATCCAGTATTTTTCTCGGTTAAATATTTTTTTATGGCAATGCTTACATAAATAATAAGCCGTTGAAGGATTATCTTTTTCCCAACGGATACCGAAATCATCATCCACTCTTCCCCATTCTAATTTTTGCATTTCGTTGCAGAGCGGGCAAGGAACAAAATAAAATCTTTGGTCGGTTGCTTCCCATTCGGGCCAAATGCGACTTACAACTTCATCACCCGGTGAGCTGACAAGAATTATTTGGCGGTCCTCAAATTCGGTTGTACGTTTAATTGCAAGCTCTACAGGATCTCCGAAATCGGAAGCGGAGATAGGGTAGGAATCAACTTCATCAAGAAGTAAATCTTTTATTGATGTGAAGATCAAGCCGGACGGAGAATTTGCACCAACAAGTTTCAGAATTCCGCCTACAAACTTTTTCATAAGAACAGTATCAGCTTTTTTCGGTTTAACATCTTCTACTTTTGTGGAAAGGAATCTGTTATCACGCATCATCGGGTCTAAACGTTCCCGGCTGTAACGTGTTGCGTTAAGGATTGTATCCATCACATGGAGTATTGGTCCCGGATGCTGATCTATTTTGTATGCTTCTAGAATCATTAACATGAGTGTCTTCAGCATTTGAGTTGCGGATACAATAATTATTTTTTCATTTAATGGATTACCAAGTTCATCCAGCACTTCTTTCTGATATGGACGGCGCGCATAGGAATACAATCCGGGTTCGGATGAATATTCCGGCGAGAGATAGAAATTCTTGCAAGCCCAATCGCTAAGACTTTCTTCTTTTCTTGGTTTTAGCTGGTCTAGAAGCGGTGTAATTTTCACCAGAAGATTCAGCCAGGCCGCGGATGATGTTTTCAATTGCTGTTGAGAGATCATTTAATAGTTCGTTGTCTCTAGTTTCTAAAATTTTAATTACTGCTTTATCATCTTTTGCAATCAATAATTTAGGCATTAATGTTTTACGTGAAGTGGGCAGCTTTGTTTTTGTGATGTTAATTATTTTATCCAGCAATGAAGCTGTCTCATCAACACGTATTAGTTCTTTTTTCAGTTCAGCAAGTTCAAGCTCTTTTTTCTGTGCATCTAGTTTGTAATTAAATTCTTTGGCATTCTTAAAACCGGATTGCGCTTCAGATAATCTGCGTTCATAATCTTCCAGTATAATGTGAACACATTTAACAATATCATATTGCCCTTTCTTTTCCGGTCCAAATCCTTTTATGTAAAGTCTATCTTTAGGATCACTCCGCCGGTTGATAGTGCGCGGATCCACTTTAAGCAGACTTGCGATTTGCGGAAGCGTAGCATATTTTCCCATAGTATCTGGATTACTCTTCTTCTTTTTACGCAAGTCAAACATCCATTTGTTTGATTTGCAAGCGGACTTCCGGGGTGTTCGTGCATCCCGGTTGTCCTTTTGCTAATCATTGAATAATTTTTTGAAATTAAATTTTCGGTTAACACAGTCAAAATCTGCTTTTGGATATAGTTTTTTATATCTGAGTAAAATTAAATCAACGTAGATTGGGTCTAATTCAATTCCGTAACCAATTCTATTCACAAGATTAGCCGCAATAATTGTTGTTCCTGTGCCGAGAAAAATATCTGTAACAATATCATCCGGCATTGTCATCAGCTCTAATGCTTCAAGTACAAGTTTAACCGGGAATGCGGCTTTATGGAAATCCGTTTGTGAATTCTGCGAGCTGATGCGCCAGTAGTTGGAGAGGTAACGTTTTGTTTTATTGTTAAAAAAGAATTTCTTTTCTGTGGTACCGAGATAAATAAAATTGAGATCCTTCTCCGGTTCAGTTGTGAGCACTAATAATGATTCCGCTTGCCGTGATAAATTCTGTTTCGAGTTAACCAACGGACGAACTGAAGTTTTATCCCAAACGATCCATTCAACAAAAGAAAAACCTTTCTCTTGTTTGAGCTGATAGAAAATGTCTATAAATTCCGATCGTGTTTTCTGAGAATAACTGAGATTCCAAAATAGAAATCCGTTCAGATGTGATTTAATTAATGATGCACAATCAATGTTAAACTTTATATACTCTTCCGATTTTAATTTATCAGTGTAATTCAAATAATGTTTCGCTCCCATGTTGTAAGGTGGAGAAGTAAAAACAAGTCGGCATTTTTTCTTATCGAATAATTTATTTACATCAGTTTCCTTTCGTGAATCTCCGCATAGAATCCGGTGCTTGCCATCAATTACAAACAGATCTCCAAGTTTAGAAAGTGAAGTTTGAGGCGATGCAGGAATAGTTTCAAATTCTTTTTCATCATATCCAATCGGATTTAAGTAGGATGCATCTATCTCTGGAATGTTTGTGAATTCTTGTACGTCTGAGTAATTAATATCGAAGAGATTAAGGTAATCTGTAAGCCCTTCCCTATTAACTTTGCCGTAAACGCTATCATATACCAGCACCAACCGTGCGGCTTGCTTTTGTGTTTTGCAATCAATGAAACATGCTGGCAGCAGTGCCGGAATGTGAACACCTTCTTCCTTCAGCTCCTTCAATGCGCGTTGCTTCCGGTGGCCGTCCAGGATCCAGAGCTTTTCGCTCTTTTCATCAAACCAAATTTTGAATGGATCTATGAAATGATTTTCAATCAATGATTTCTTCAGCTTCTTAAGATCCTCAGAAGAATTCGTTTTATAGTTTTCGGGTTTTAACCATAACAGTTGCTGCCAATTCACCAACTTCTGATACAGTATTTTGTTTTTAATTTGTTTCATAGAACCTCTTAAATAGAACAGAACCAAGTTTTATAGAACACAAAAAATTTTCAAATCCTGCGCTCGTTCCGCATCCGCAAAGTATAAGTATAACCTAGTACCTTGAATTGTCTTAATGGCCTCATACATCATAATCAGAGTGTGTTGTCTATCTTCACTTGCTCTTAAAGAATTTGTATTCACTATTGAAGATCCGCTCGTAATTTGTTTTAACATAAAGACGTATTGCATCAATGGCACGGCGGCTGCTCATTAAGTCCGGTGCGCTTGGTCCTTTACGTTCCCATATCTTCAATCTCTTTTTAGAAATACGATAAAAGATTCCAGTGTGTCCGCTCTTCATTGTAGCAATAAATGTTTTAGTCCCTTCACCTTTATCACCGGGTATAACAACACGTTTGCCTTTAATGATCTCGGCTGTTGCACCCGCGGTATTCTTTCTCTTCCAACGTGCTTTGAACTTATCCAATGATATTGGTTTGCCTGTTACTCTAATCTTTGCAGTAGGATCATTAGCATTTGCGCTTACAATCTTTGTTGCTTTGTTTAACTCTGAAGCCGGTATGTTATATGTTTCTCTTACTGCACTCTTGCCTTCAGTAGCGCCTTGGCGTGCTGTCTTGGTTGTTGCTGAGAGTGTTGCTTTATTAACAGCGTTCTTCACATCGCGCAATTCAGTATTAATAAACTTTGCAATGTTTGTTCTTATGCTTATCATCCCGTTCTCCTGTAAAAGTATTCTAATTTCTTCTTATCACTTCTCATTCTGATGTGCCGTTTATCTGTTTGTTCTCTGCAGCTTTTCTTATAACAGTTAGTTGAACAATAGATTTGATTAACTACTTTAGGTTCAAATTCTTTCATGCAATCAAAGCGTGCACATTTACGTATCATGCTGCTACCTCTGTAATAAAAGTTTGCAATTGTTCTATCTGCTGTTCATACCATTCTATTGTTGGTTTGAAAGGGCGCAATGCCAATTGTCTTAATTCAGTGAAACGTTCTTCACCAACAAACATTATCATAAATTCAACTTGCTTGCCGGAATGATCCATCCACAAATGATGTTCGTGATTCATTCTAAATGTATTAAGCGGATGATACTTTGTTCTCTCTCTTTCTCTGCTTATTCCATGTGCCCAATCTAAACCATAAGTTCTGCCGCAACCGCAAACACAACTTTTGTCTCTAAGTTTTGTGTATTCTCTACTTAATTTTTCACATTTATTTGCTAGACGTGTTAATGCTTTATTGTATGCAATTATTGAATCTATCATGCAGCTGCCTCGTTATCTTCGATGTATTCAATTAATTTACTCTGTGCTTGCAGATAGTTTCTGTTCTTAATCAATGCCGTAATTTCTTCAACTTGCCGGGCATTCAGTTTATGTTGATAGCGTTCTAATTGATCCTTAGCTTCCGTTAATATTTGATCAATGGCTTCTTGATTATCATTCTTCTGCTGTTCACGTTCCTTAACTCTAACTGCGGCAGTTTCTAATTTCTGATTATGCGTGTGCAGATCTTGAACAAAATCATTTTTCTTCCATGCAATTCTTTTCATCAACGATTCAAAGTCTTGATATTTTTTATTTGTTCCCGGGTATTCCATAAAAGCAATTTGAATTATAATCCAGCATACTTTCTGCGATAGTTCCGGTCTCATATCATTCAACAGCTGATTACGAACTCTGTCAACATGAGTTGGATGCGGTTGTGAATCCTTAACAAACATTCTGAAAATCCGTTCGATATTTTTATTCACCAAATCAAGATCACTAAAACAAAATTTCAGTTTATCAGCAGATCCTTCGAGATAAGCATCTAAAGGTTTTTTGTCTAGAAGTAATTCGTGAGTGAAGACGGCGGGATCCTTCTTCTCTTCTTCAGCATCTGGTAAGGAACTGTTTAGTATCTGGTATTGGTCTGCGTTTTTCGACAGACTAACATCTGCGGAATTCGACAGACCTGATCTGTCTCTTTCAACTTCTCGTCTGCTTTTTTCCGCAGTCGGGTTGTTGTTTTCATCAGTCGGAAATTCGCTTAAATCAGTATTGTTAACCTTCACGTCTGCGTTTTTCGACAGTCGTAAATTTTCTTCGTTTTCACCCTCAGCATTGCTTTTATCTATTAGATTATCAAAAAATGTTTCTTCGTCTGCGTTTTTCAGCAGTGGGCAATTTTCAACGGATTTGGCTTTTAACCAGAAAGATTCATCTTCGAAGGCATACCAATTTGTTTTATCAATCTTCCATCTATTAAATTGACATGTCTTTATGAGTACGCCTTCACTTATAAGTGAATCTATCAATCTGCGTACCTTACCAGCATCCGGTTCTTCCAATCCGGTTTCTTTATCCTTCTTAACCCAAAAAGGAAATTGTTCCGCAAGTGATTCATAAGTATTATAGGTCCAAGTTCTGCCTTCGCGGAGATTGCGGCCGTTAGCTTTATTAAGATCAATCCAAAACTGGAAGGATCTGATCATTACAGCTTCTTCAACGCCGTACTGCTTTGCAACTTCTTCATCAAATGAAAATGATTTGCTCAATTAATCCTCGATTATGAAAACAAATTTTGGCTTATATGGTCCGGATTGTAATTAGTCCAAAGAATTTCTTGACGCTTTGAATGAAAAATTGTTGTTGGTTTTTTTTTGGCTATGGATTTATAAAAAGATTTTAATTGCTTGTTATAAAGCGGATTATCATAGCCGGAGATTGCCACTTTTCCTTTTGCATTTTTACAGATCTCGAGTAATTCCTTGTGATCTTGATCGGTCATTTCAAAAGCATATTCATTATTATTGCAGCGGACATGGTGCATATAAGGCGGATCGCAATAGAATAAAGTCTCGGGACCATCAAATTTTTTGAAGATCTCACGGAAATCATAATTTGAAATTTGGACTCTCCGGAGACGCTCAATTACGTATACAAGTTTTGGAAGTTTTGTGATCCAGCGATTAACGGCTTCACTAATATTTGTTCTAGTTTCCTTCGTGCTCATTTTCCAGCCGGTTTGACGTGCGTAAGTCCCATTGAATGATTGCCCGACTGAAACAAAAAATCTGCGTGCACGTTCAATTTTATCTCCTTCATTCAAATGCTGATAACAAAACAAATATTCCTCTTTGCTGTAAGGTGTTAAATATATTTTGCTCAATAACTCTTCTGGCTTCTCTCTGAGCACCTTGAAAAAGTTTACAACAATAGAATTAATATCATTGTAGGTCTCGATCGGTGAAGGTTTTTTGTTTAATAAAACAACCGCAGAGCCACCGAAAACTTCAACATAAGATTTACTCTCCGGAAGATGTTTCAATATCCAATCTGCATGAGTAAACTTTCCACCAAAATAATTGAATGCTATTAATTTTTTCTTTGTCATATATTTTTAATCTACCGGCGGATAAATTTAGAGTGCTAATCTGTTATTTATTCCGCCGGTTACCTTGTCGGGTTAATTATCCTGTATAGTAATTATAACTTTTCTATGCCCGCCCTTTCTCAAATGAAATTTTTTCTTCAATGAGAAACATTCAAAATAACCCGGGCCAGAATATTCACCATCCTCTCTTAATTTTGGCATTTGTAAATAAAAAAAGACTGAGTTTGAAAGTGTTCCCTTTTTATCTCTAACCAAAAATCCTTCTAATCGTATCTCTTTCATTATGACCTCATTAATTATTTATTAAACCATTTTAGAAAACGTTTTCTTTGCAATTTCTCAAACCAATTAAGTAAACCGAAAATGGAAAGGATCTTATTTATCCATCCAGTCCAGCTCCATTCCGGTGCATCGCCTTGATAGATAAATAGCGGAGTTAGTTTCCATGTACCTCTAAACTTTGCCAGCGATTTATATCTCAAGCTTCCGCCAATCTTCAACTGTCCGTAGATCCAATGAAGTAGATCCGAACCCGACCAATATTTTTTTTGATTGCAATAAGAAGAAAGTGCATTTGCTTTTAAGCGGAGTTTATTGCGGGCGGTTGAATCAAATATTAATCTGCTTTTGGTATTCTGATTAATAAATGTTTCTCTAAAATTTTTTAACTGATTGAATTTCTGTTCATCAACTATCTGTTCCTTACCTTCAGCATCTTTATATTTCATTCTATTTTCTACCCATTGCTCGTAAGGTTCGCCGAGGTAAAAGTAAATATCATCGCAATCGCGGAAGCGGTCAGCAATCAGAAGCCAAGTCTTATCATATTCTGCGAGCGGAAATAACCCCCACCCAATGTCAATCAAGAAAAACTTATAGCCAAGTATCTTTGCTTCTTGATAAGTATGCCAAATAAGAAAAACAGTTTTTTCAACGGTTGGTTTCTCTTGTAAATTCCAAAAGTAACCGGTATACAGAATAACAGAATTGAATCCTTCATCATAAAGCTTATTCAAATTCCAAATTGAAAGATTTCTTGGCCATATTCCGCGTATCATATTTCCCTCAGCTTTGTTTTAGTTGTTGATATTTCTGCTGGATTTCTTTCCGGTTCTTCGCTTCATTGCATTTATAGCAACGTTCGGCATCGGAATTTTTATCAACAAGATTCTGCTTCAGCTTTTTACCGCAGTCTTTACATTTGCGGTCGCTCAATTCCCTAAAATCTTTTTTCTTGCTCTTACTCATAATCTTACTCTTGTTCTCCCGGCAATTTCTTAAGCAGCGGAAGTTCTTCTTCAACTTTCTTTTTGATCTCTGCAGTATTGATGTTGAACCTCTTTGCCAAACTTAAAAAATCTTGTTCTGCACAAATACTTAATATGAATGATTGATTAAGTATTTCATTTAATTCAGTGGGACTCATTCCGAAAATCTTTTCACAAATAACTTTATGCAGCTTTTCATGTGTTATCTCTGTTCCTTCAGCAATCCATCCACGGTATTGTGCAAGATTTTCTCCATCCATAAAATGTTCGGATATCCATCCGTCAATCATTAACAAATCAAATATTACGTTTGGAAGTATGGCAGTTGTTAGATCTTGCTTCAGAAATTCCGAACTCAAATGTTCGTGATAAGCTTCATCTCTTTGTGCTTTTATTTTGAGATTCAATTCAAAAAGTTTTTCTTTATCAGTTTTTACCTTTTCCGTTACACTTTTTACGTCTATCGTTTTCACTACAATATCTATAACTTTACCTTTCTGCGGTCCATCAGTATAAATTGCTTTCTGAACACCTTTCCCTTCTGGCTTCTTGGTTAGAGTGTATTCATTTTGACCGAGCACATTTTTCTTGGCTCCGTAATTCACACCGGAGATTCTAACTAACGGAGTACCGGATTCATCAGCTTTATCAATCTGCATAGCCATGTGAAGATTAACTTTCTCTTTGTAGCAGCTTCCATCGGTGCAAATATTATTTCCGCTGAACTCGGTAAAGAGATCCACCGCATTGCCCGTGCGCTTCTTACATTCGAAGCAGCTTCCGGCATCGGGCAAAAGTAATTTATCTTTTCTGTTGAATGGTGCTTCGTTAAGATTAGGCATCAGCCCGGCAACCTGTACGCGCAATTCAGAAACGGTTGGAACACGGAAGCTTTGAGAAATGTATTTCAATAATTTCTGCTGTGCATCTTCTTGCATTTTAGCAATCAGCAGCGCATGACCTAATTCAATCTTACCTTCAGCATATAATTTGTGAGCATCTTTGATAAGCCATATTAATCGGTATCTGCTTGAAACGTAGGAAATTGATTTTCCAATCTTATCGGCAATTGTTTCAATTGTATATTTCCCGGTTTCAAGCATTCCTTGGATGAATGTTGCTTCATCAAGCGGATGAACATCCTGACGCTGTAAGTTCTCTATGTACTGGATCTCTAATACTTGTTCATCGGATAGATCCTTAATGATTGACAGCACGGTTTTCTTTTTGATCAGCTTGCAAGCACGTACACGGCGTTCACCGGAAACAAGTTCGTAATTACTTCCCTTTTTACGGAGCGTTACCGGGTTAACAAGTCCGTTGCTTTTAATGCTGTCTGCAAGTTCTTGAAGTGAATTTTTATTGAACTCCTTGCGCGGATTGGTTTTACTGAAAACTATTTTTTCAATCTTTACTTCTTTAAGCTCTGCCATTTTTCTAACCCTTTATTTTATGATGAAACTTTATTCGTCATTTCTTAACAATGCCAAATATCCTTCTTCATTAGAAATTGGATTTGCCGGAATTACTTTTATAACCGCATTTGATCCGTAATAAATCAAAGTTAGAGATTTACTTCCGAGAGCAGCTGCTAATTTATTAAGCAAAGAAAGATCTAAACTGAAACTGCATTTCGGTTTATCGGTTGGAATTATTGTTTTGTAATCGTAAGGGACTAATTCCGTATCAACTTTTACCAATTGATATGGAAGTTCAATTCCGTTTTTGAATGATACTTTACCTTCAGCATCAACACCGTTCAATTTCATTTCTAAGAAATCAGATTCTTCATCGGTACCATATTTGCGTGCTTCAATAAAAACATAAGGATCCATGTAATTTCTAATTGCATCACCCTTTTCGATCTCGATCGGGATTAAAGCAAGTATTCTTCCATCTGTTGAAATTGCCTGCGTGCCGGTTATAAGAATTTTTGTTTTTACTGAGGCCGGATCATCGCTTTTGCCAACAGCTTTTTCCGGTTTGAATCTCTTATTGATCTTCATCTATTCCTCACACACTTTGTGATAAAACTTTTTCACCAAATAAATTTCTATTTGCACCAAATGTTTCTGCTATCTGATGTTTTACTTTCTTCCGTTCCCCGAGCATACTCATTATTGTTTGGTTGTAACTGAGCATACTTGCAATTGCATCTTCCTCGGTCCGGCATAACCAGTAACCGCGCTTGTCACTACCAATATGGAAAGTTCCTTTATTATTTTCATTCATCTTGCGTACTGAAGCGGCAAGCATCCGGTTATCAATTCCGGTCCCTTCATACACTCTTTTGCTCGTCATCGGTTTGTTGTAATTGGAATTTTTAACCGCATCAAATATTTTAGCTTCCATATCACTAAGTATCATTCTCTTACTCTTGTAATAAACCAACTGGCGCAAGCGGAGGGTGCACCTGCACCGGTGTGGTAATCCACATCATGGAGGCACCATGAATGCTCTTATAAGTTTTCAATCGTCTCAATTAATTTTATCACAGTATATAGTATTCCAAGTGCAGCAATGATTGCAAATAACAGAATACCTAAGTAAATGATCTTTTCCGTAAGCGTCATCGGCAGCTCACGGCTGAATTCACAATAACTTTTTGCGGTGCAGATTATGCAGTCGCTTCTTCCGGCATCTTCAAAATTTCCGCCGTGAACGATCAAACATTTTTTCGGTGTTTCCATTTATTCGATCTCCAATTCTTAAAATCCTGCCAATCTTCTTTGATCGCTTTGCGCATTGGAAAGATCATCCAGACAGCTATTCCAACAGCAAAGATGTACCCAATTATAATTGTTAATAATTCTTTCATCAGTTGCAGATTATGGTTTGATAATTAATATCAATGTTGGATTTCTTCATTTCTAAACGGTAGATCAAAAGCACCAATACACCATCTAGATAAACAACTTCTTGTTTCAGTTTCGATTTCTTTCCGGTCTGTATCATAAAAGTTTCTTCCTGTTAAGTTTTTCTTTTAAAAGCTGTTTTTCAGCCGCTCTTTTCCCGGGAGCGGTTTCAACTAGTTGAATTGTCTTTTTCTTATCCTCTATGACTAATTTCACAGCATTTTCCACAGATTTAAGATGTATTGCCTTCTTCTTATCCTCTTTCGGTAGTTGTACCTTCCTTAAGGCGATTTTCTTGAATTTGTCCTTTCTCAGTTTTTTAACTTTCTCAAGCACTTCCTCTTTAGTATAAAGTTTGGCATATTTCCTGTCGGTGGTCCATCCATGCTCAGCTTTGAACCGGTAATTTTCATAACTAGCTATTCTATATTTAGGCGTTAAGGCATCTTGGGATTCAGTCATTTTTCATTTCCTATCATCATCAATAAAACTTCCGAGTGCAGCAAAATTCAGATCGGTACAATCTTCAGCATCAAGTTTGCTCAGTTTTATCGGATAGCATTCAAGTTCAATTTCCATATTCAGCAATTCGTTTAACTGTTTTTGGAACTCTTCCATTTTATCGCCAAGATCATAACTGTTTTCTAAAACTTTTTTACCTTTAACTTCATTGCCGTCAATCATCTTGATTAAAGATTCTTCCCCGGCATCTTTCGGCGCATCAATTATTTTAAGCTTTGTTTCGATCTCCTCTTTAGCACCGTTAAGCAATACCATTTTCTTTCTTGAAAGTTCATTCAAAAGTTTAACCCTCATTTCATCAAAATCCTGAATTGCTTTTCCTGCTGCCTTCGCCAGCTTGATGCTTAGATCATATTTTAAGGCAGCACTCTTTGCCGGGAATGAAATTAATTTCTCAAGTCCATTGTTCATTTTTAATATGTCTCCGGCTTCGAACAGATTAAAATATTTGATTTTAAGTTTGCTCATTTTATACCGTTAATATTTGTTGTTGAATGTTTTTAAATTTTATTTTTCTGTCTGCTCTATAGATCAATTTTCTAATTGCCAAATAGCTCTTGCCCATCTGCTCTGCAATTTCCACATAGTTATAATTCAATCTTCTAAGCTCCAAAGCTTTTTTCATATCTTCCGAAAGCTGATATTTTTTATGATCTAAAAGATCAGTCATTATTGTTAAACCATTTATTATAGAGGATCAGCCATTGCCAAATACCGGTAACAAACAGCAGAAATATTCCGGCAACAAAAAACCATCCTAATAGTTTCTCATTCATATACCTAGCTTCTTCATTTCTTCATCGAAGCGTTCAACTTGCTCTTTTAGATCATCATACTTAGTTCTTAAACGCGGTCGTTCGCCTACCTCAATAATTTTATTCTTGATTGTCCGGCTCACTTCATTACTGAATAAACTGAATTGAGTTGTAAGCGATTGAAGGAATCCGCTTGTCAGATCAAACAACTTTTGGCATTCATCCTGATCGCTTAAGTATTTTCTTTTAATAAGCTGATCTTTAATAGCTTTATAGTATTCATCTTTAACTTCGATGGCATTATTTAACTGATAGGAAAGTTTATTCGGTTTCATCCCAATCCATTTGGCAATGGTAGTTTCCGATAAATCGAAACGTACCATGTAATCCATGATTTCAAGTTGTTTCTGAGCGTGTGCCATTTTGATTTATTCCAAATTTTTAAGTGAACAATTCCAAGTATTTCTAATTCTTAATTCGCAATTTTCTTTTAGCAATTAATTAATAGAATTCAAATGCTGATGAATTTCAAAAAGTTTTTTAGGTGCACGGCTGCTGAATGCATAAGTGTAAAGCGCGGAACTTCCGCCGAGTTCTATTTCAAGTTCGCTCCTGTAACCTTTGCCGTAAATCTTAAATGCTTTAGCTTCCACTTTTGCGGGATCCAGCTTCTTCCCTCTTTTTATCATTGCCCGTTCTGTCATGTTGTTGCTCTTTGTCATAGTCTTAATTATTTTAATGGTTGTTTATCGTTAGGAGATTTATGGAAGAAGTAATTACACTTCTTAATGAGATCATAGAGAAAATTGCATTATTAGAAAAACGCTTAAAAGACATTGAAGATCTCCTCAGACGAATTAAGAGTGCTCAGAATTAATTAAAGCCGAACTATATTCCTCTATTGTCTCGGCATTTACAATATGGCATTCTTCAATGCGAACTTTGGTTTCAGCTAGAACGTTTTTGGCATCATCAATCGTTAAACCGTCTAGAAGTTTTGAAATAGCAATTACTTTTTCGTTGAATTGTTCTATTGGAAGTTTCATGTTTCATTAACCCTTAATTTATCTAAGGGTGAATATAATACAGATGTATCACTCTGTCAAGTAAAAAATAATACAATCGTATTAATATGGAAGCAACGGATAGACAAATTAAGTTTTTGAACGATTTAGGGGTTTTTTATGATAAAAATATTTCTAAAGAAGAAGCGATAATTCTGATACAAAAGCATGTTGAAGCAATACCTGAACAATTAAGAGTTCTAAAATTGTTCGGTTATAGAATTTCTAAGATCTCTGAATATGACGCTATTCAACTAATAGAGAAATCTGTAAACAACGAAGAATTATATTTAGCTACATATAATAGAATTGGTCCAAGACAGAAAAAAAATCTTGAACATTTTTATAAACATTATAAAGTCAAATGTTAAGCCCAATTGAAATTGGAAATAATCTCAGATCCTTTGCTAAAGAAAAAAAATATTCTTTAGCTGAATTGGGACGTTTGTTGGGAATGAAACAACAAGCATTTAAAAAATATTATGAAGGTGAAAGAACTCCTGGCGGCAATATTCTTTCTAAACTTTCAGATCTCGGCTGTGATCTAAATTGGTTGTTGAATGGAGAAAATTCTAGTATTATATTAAAAGAGCCGAATGAGACTGCAATGGATTATAAAATAAAAACATTGGAAGAAAGAATTACCAAACTTGAATCAAAACTTTTTCAACTGACCGAAGAAAATGAAACATTGAAAGAAGATAATAAATTATTAAAACATAACTTGGCTAAAAATATTGATGATTCTAAAATCCAGAGGAATAACATTCACTAACCTTATTGGAGTAATATGGAATTATTCGGTTTGTTTTGGATTGTTTGTTGGATAGCAACAATTATTATTTCGTCTAAGAAAGGTGAAGGTTGTCTTGCAGTAATAACCGGTTTCTTTTTTGGTCCGCTTGCATTAATCTTTGCTATTGTGGGGACTGGCAATAAAATTAAATGTCCTTTCTGTCAAGAACTTATCGAAAAGAAAGCTCTCATCTGTCCGCATTGTAGAAGCGATCTTCTTAAAGATAATCCACAAACCTATGAAGAATTAAAAAAACAAATTAAAAAGGAGCAATTATGAAACTGAAACGAGAAGTGGTAGGTAATCAAGTAATTTTTAGAGATGCTGATACGAATGAAATTGTTAAGACGGAAATACTCAATTCCGATCAACCAGCTGCAGCTACAATTCCTTCACATCTTAGTGGTCTAGGTTCTGTTATTACAATCATTGGAGTAATTCTTTTATTGCTTTCAATAGGGCTAATTGTTACCGGTTTACAATCTTCACTAACAGCCATTGCTACATTGCCAATCGGTGTTGGTTTATTTATCTCTTCAATATTATTCTTTGCGATTGCAGAGATAGTTCATAATTCACAATACCAAACAAAACTGCTAAAGAAGTTATTGGAAAAACAATAATTGAAACGCTCCCTTTCAATCATAGAAAAATCAGATCCAACATTTTTTAAGGATGTCGGAGAATCTATTATCAAGTGGTTAGACCAGAATAAAAAGGCGCGGCAGAAACCGGGTACACAAAAAGAACTCTGCTTTATATTAGAGCGCAATCACCAGATAAGAACCAACACGGGACAGATATCCCGCTACATTCACGGCATCAATAAAATGCCGTCAAAGATAGAAAATGCAATTACAAATCTCGGGTTCAAATCGGATCTATTCGTTAAACACCACGCGTCCGCCGATGATAAACTTGCATTAGATCTGCTTACCAAAGAAGATCTATTCAAACTGATCTATGAACAAAAATTATTATTGAACGAATGGAAAGAGATGAGCTTCCGGAATGATACCCGGTTCAGCAATTTACAAAATGAAAATATTGATCTGGTAAAGATGAGCCGTAAACTTGTTGAAGAGAATGATAAATTAAGAAGTGAGATTCGGGAGTATAGAAAACAACTTAAAAAGGAAGAATAGGAATCGAATAACAGTCTACATTTCCGCAACTCCGCAATTAATATTCTAACCAAGATTATTTTAATAACTTACAATTATAAAAACATCTCTGAAAAAGTGATAATATACATTATGAGCATATATCAATATTCGAAAAAACCTTTTTTTGTTTTTCTACCTAATTTTCCTGCATTTACCATTTTCTTAAGTAATGGGCATGGTCTGTATTTAGAATCATTAAATCCTTCATATAGTACTTCCATTATAGCTAAACACACATCTAGTCCTATGAAGTCAGCTAATGTCAGTGGTCCCATTGGATGACTCATTCCTAATTTCATTACTGTATCAATATCTTCAGCTTTAGCTACTCCTTCATATAAAGCAAATATTGCTTCATTAATCATAGGCATCAATATTCTATTAGAAATAAATCCAGGATAGTCATATACTTCAACGGGATTTTTACCAATTTTAATTGTTAATTCATAAATAGCATTAAAAGTTTCATCAGATGTAGAATATCCTCTAATTAATTCAACTAATTGCATAACTGGAACTGGATTCATAAAATGCATACCGATAAATCTATCACTTCTTATGTTTTTTCCTAATTCTGTTATTGATATTGAAGATGTATTAGATGCAATGATACAATTAGTATTTAATAAATCATTTAACTCTTTTAATAGAGATAATTTAGCTAATTTATTTTCAGATATAGCTTCTATAGTAAGATCAATATTTTTATCAATATTTTTATGCCCAATTATGGGAATAATATTTATTAAAAATTCGTTTTTTTGTTCGCGGGTTATTAAACCTTTCTTTATTTGCCTATCCATGTTATTGTTAATTGAGCTTATTCCTCGTTCAACAAATGCTTGCTCCGAGTCAACTAGAATAACACTAAATCCATATTGTGAAAAGACATGAGCTATGCCACTACCCATTGTGCCTGCTCCAATTACAGCAATCTTATTAATCGAACTCATATTTAGCCTTTTATTGTTTTGAATACATTATATTTTGCAAAAAAGGAGGTATTCTTCTATGAATCTACTTCAAAAGAAAGACAACATTTCAATTTGCCGCATGGACCACTAAGTTTTCCCATGCTAGAAAGGAGGTTCTGATCATTTGCTAACTGTGTAGATATTCTCTTAAAACTAGATAAGAAGGATATACAGCAATATTCTCTACCGCATGTTCCTACCCCACCAATCTTTTTAGCTTCATCTCTAACACCTATCTGCCTTAATTCAATTCTTGTTTTAAATTCCGCTGCTAATTCTTTTGCTAATTCTCTAAAATCTACTCTTCCATTTGAAGTATAAAAGAAAAAAAGTTTTTTACGATCAAATTGGTAATGAATACTAACTAATTTCATGATTAAATTAAATTTTTCTATGGATGTACGGAAAAATGGAACCGCCTTTTCTTCATCTTGAATATTTTTCCTTACTCTTTCAAGATCCTCCACAGAAGCTTTTCTAACCATACTTGGTAGAGAATCGTCATACAATCCAAGATAATGTCTTTTAAGTTTTACCATTTCGCCAATTAACTTCACCTGAACGATTTCTATAGAATCATTATTTTGGACAATGATAAAATCTTCAGGATAAATATTTATTTCTAAATTAGCTGGGATTTCTACAAAACCATTATTTAATAATCCATTACAAGAAACCTCTACAATATTCCTATTATCTATTATTATATTTTCACTGTAACATACTCCGCAAGTAAAACATGAGCTTACATTAATATGTCTAGTATTAATATTATTAATGATAATTGTTTCAATAAGGGAATTGTTTAGAGAATTATTTTGCTTATCATAGGATGGAATTATAGCAGGTTGTAGGTATTTAGAATCTATATGAAACAAGACTTATTTCCTAATTGAGATAGAAGCTATTTCAAATATAAGGTTAAGGCAAACTACATTCAAGTTGATGTTTTTATCTTCATATTCTTCAATTTTATCAATTGTACTAAAAATATTCCGAACTATAGCCTGATCAAATCGCTCATTAAACTTTTCAAGTGTTTCCTTATAATCCTCAAAAAAGTATTTCATTAAAGAATATTTGTTACGCACTACATCATTGAGCCATACTTTAATAAGTCGAGTAATTATTTTTATTGTGTCATTTTGGCTTTGTTTTATGATAATATTGAGTTCTCTATATGCCAGATTATATTTTTTGCCAAGTGAAAATCTCAAAAATGATATTGTTTTTTCAAGTAAAATATTAAAATCTGTATTCAGTAAGCTAAGTGTAGAAGTAACTGATCCTTCTGAAAAATTAGATATTTTAGCAGCTGCTTCTATTCCAATAGAAAAATATTTTATAAGTATTGTTTTAATTAATTCAGCAGATAATGGTTCGAAATTAATTTGCCAGCAACGTGATTGAATCGTGGGTAAAAGTTTATCTTTATTCGAGGTTAATAGAATAAATATTATCCCTTCTGGTGGTTCTTCTAAATTTTTTAATAATGCATTCTGAGATTGATCATTCATTAAATGTGTATCTTCAATAATTACAAAACGATATTCAAGTTCATCTATAGCAGTGTTAACAAATTTCGTTATCTCTCTAATACTATTTATTTTAATATTGTTAGCATCTTCAATAAATATTTTATGATAAGGATTTTTAGTTTTTTTTTCGATTTCGTCTGCTATAGTTAATAATACTTCTTTAGATAATTTTTCTGTTGCATTATTGTCCCCCGTTTCCCCTTTCCCTCTAGGAAGTGGAATTATTAATTTTAAGTAAGGTTCTTGTAATGCAGATATTTTACGATAAATAATATCTGATTTTGATTGATCTGATTTTTGATTTAATATTTTAGCTAATTGAATTGCAGTAAAAAATTTTCCTACACCATCATTTCCACAAAAAAGAAAGGCGTGTGATACACGCCTTGATTCACAAATTTTAGCTAATATTTCTTTAGCTTTTATTTGTCCTGGTATTTGATCCCATAACTTGTTCATTCTTCTACCAAAAATTACGACTTAAATTCGTCATCATCACTGTAAAAGAAATCTTCATCACTTGGGTAATCTGGCCAAATATCTTCGATTGTCTCATAAGGTTCATCCGAATCCTCTAACTCCAGTAAATTTTCAACTACTTCAAGCGGAGCTCCAATACGTTCAGCGTAATCTATTAATTCTTCCTTAGTAGCCGGCCACGGAGCGTCATCTAGATAAGATGCTAATTCGACGGTCCAAATCATTGTCAATTCTCCTGAATGGTTTATTATTTTTTGACAACTTCAAAAATATTTACATCATCATAAATAAAATTTCGTGGATCTAATGCGATACCATTATGTCTTACTTCGTAATGAAGGTGGGGACCTGTAGATAGTTTCCCGGAATTTCCAGAGTTTGCAATTAAATCTCCTCTTTTTACTTTTTGCCCTTTCTTAACATTGATTCCATCTAAATGAGCATATATTGTTCTGTAGCCATAACCATGTTCAATTTCTAATGTAAGTCCATAACCACTTCTCCATCCAACAAAATCAACTGTTCCACCACCGGGACAATATACTTTTGTACCAACATCTGTGATAAAATCAATACCGTTATGCATTCTCATTATCTTAAGTATTGGATGAAATCTCATCCCGAAGTCATCAGCCTGAGTTCCTACACAAGGTTTGATTGCAGGAAGCGCATCATACATCTTTTCATTGTCTTTTAATGTCGTTTCAATTTCTTCGTAATTATTTTTCTCTAGTTTTACTTTTAGTGATATTTTATTTACGAATGCATCTACATCTTCAAGATAGTTATCAATTTTACTTACACTTGATGTTTTAATCGGTACAAAAACACTTCCGCCAATACCATAAAGATTTTGATCAGTTTGAAGAGGTTCTAAATTTGCTTTTAATCTTAAATCATGACTCTGATTTGAAATTGCTGTAATTCTCTGATCTAACTGTTTGTAATCTTCTAATAGTTTATCAAATTTCTCTTTAAGAAGTACATTGTTCTTTTTAAGAGTTTTAACTTCCGAATCGGGATTGATAAATTCATTGAAAACCATAAAAGTGCCAAACATAAAGAAAGACACCAATACGGAGAAAAATAAGACGAGAAATACAAATTTCTTATAGAAACTGCGTATTTCTACGAATTTCAGCTTAGTCTTTGAAAAGTAGTAAAATTTTTTCATATCAAATTAGGGTGCGAAGATAATAAATGATCTCCCTGTAGTCAAGAAATAAAAACGGAACAAAATTATTCAAAATCATGCTCAAAATAATCTATTGCCCGATTCATTTCCTCATTTTTTAACTGAATTTTTTTTGTAATTCTATCTTGTAATACTTTAGCTGCATCGTAACCATAATGTTTAAGTAGATAATTGAGAGCAATAATTTCTGAGATAACAGTAATATTCTTACCGGGTATAATTGGTAACTGAACGTATGGTATTTCAATATCCATTAATGTTGTATATGAGTCATCCAAACCGGTTCTTGTATATTCTGTTTTATCATCCCATACTTCTAATTCAATCATAACCTCTAATCTTTTTTGAAATCTGATTGCTCTGATTCCAAACATACTTCTTATATCTATTATTCCTATACCGCGTAATTCCATAAAATGTTTTACGAGATCAGTACCGGAACCCATAAGAATGCCTTCACCTTTTTTTGTAAGAATTACAACATCATCTGCAACTAATCTATGCCCTCTTTCTACAAGGTCAAGCGCAACTTCGCTTTTACCTATTCCCGATTTACCTACAAATAACATTCCCACGCCATAAACATCAACAAAAGATCCGTGAATTGATAAACGCGGTGCAAACTGATCATCTAGAAAATCTGTAATAAAGTAAATTAATTTAGTTGTTGAATAATCTGAACCGAAAATTGGTGTTTGATATTTATTAGCTAACTGAATCATCTCGGGAGTTGGAGAATTATCATTTGTAATTATAAGGCAAGGTATATTGAATTTAAATAATCTATCAAGTGATTTTACCCTTTCTGTTTCAGAAAGATTTGATAGATAACGTATTTCAGTGTTACCAAAAACTTGAACTCGGTTATGTGAAAACAATTCCAAAAAACCAGCTAATGGAAGACCCGGTCTATGTAGATTAGGTTCTTTAATAAGTCTTTCAAAACCAACCTGTTCGTTTAGGAGTTTGATCTTGAATCTATCTTTTGTGTTATTATAGAAAAACTCTACAGTGATACTTTCTTTTTTAGTAATATTTTTTTCATCAACTTTCATTTTTAGGCCTTGTCAAACGTTTAGTTTTAATTTTCCTTAATTGCTTTCTAATTTTCTCTATCGCCATTGGAACAGATTTTTCAAACTCATCGCTTTCTGTTGAAACCGTAATTATTTTACCCGGAATTCGAAGAGTGATTTCGGACGTTTTAATACTATCCTTCAAATGTGTGAAGCTCAAAATAACTTTTGCATCTAGGATCTGATCGTTAAATTTTTCTAAGGATTTTACTTCATCACGAATAAAATTGTTTAATGAATTTTTAGCTTTAAACTTACGGGATGTGATTCTAATGTTCATAGCGACTCCTTTAAGATTTTGGATGTGCTTTTTTGTAAGATATTTTTAATCTCTCGATACTAACGTGAGTATAAATTTGAGTTGTTGAGAGGTTTTCATGACCTAAGATTTCTTTCACTGCCATAATATCTGCTTCCCTATCAAGCATATGTGTTGCAGCACTATGTCTTAAGATGTGCGGACTTTTTTTATCTATATCGGTTACAAGTGACAAATAATGCTTTACAATATGATAAACCGAGTGACGAGAAATTCTTTCTCCGGATTCATTCTTAAATAACGGCTCTGATCCGTTTGATGAAGTTGTACTTTTAAAATACTCTTTTAATACAACAGCTGATTTCGATCCTAAAGGAACAATTCTAACTTTCGATCCTTTGCCCAATACTCTTACACTCATACTGTGAAAATCAATGTCTGCAAAATTGAGAGAACATAATTCAGAGACACGAAATGCACATCCATATAGTAATTCAAGTATTGCTTTTATCTTAATTGATGATTCGTCCTTCTTTTCATCCAGTAATCTATAAATTTCCAAAAAAGAGTCAAGACTAATTATTTCCGGTAATTTTCGTTTTACTTTTGGATTGGGGATTTTTGATATGGGATTATTTTCAATAAGATCATTTCTTAGTGCAAAATTAAACAATCTTCTTAAGGCAGAAAGTTTTCTGGATATTGTGCTTTTCGTAACCCCCTTCTCACTAAGGTTTATTACAAAATGCCGGATTGTCTTTTCAGTTATTCGATTGAAAGATGAGATTTCTCTATCATTACAAAATTTGATAAATTCATTTAGATCTCGAGTATAAGCATCAATTGTATTTTGTGATGCGCGGCTTATACCGGTAAGTTCGGAAAGCATTTGAGTTAATATTTCTTTAATCCCGAGCTGGTTCATTTATAACCGGGTTGTTAGTTTATTATTAAAACTCTTCTTCAGAAGTCTCTACAGCTTCTTCCTCTTCTTTAGGTTTCGGCATTGTCCAACTTGCGAAATCACAATCCGGATATTTATTACATCCGTAAAATATTTTTCCGCGCTTGGTCCTCCTAGTAATTACTTCCCCATCGCTGCATTTGGGACACTTTAGACCAAGTGTTACAACTTTTGTGAAATCACAGTCCGGATATTTTTCACATCCGATAAATCTTCCAAATTTTCCTTCTCTAAAAACTGTTTTAGATCCGCACTTAGGACAAATTTCACCAGTCTCTTCCGGCGCTCCGCCATTAGGACTAAAATCTTTTAACGATTTAATATTTTTGCATTCGGGATAATTTGAACAAGCTAAAAACTTTCCAAAGCGGCCCATTTTAATATCCATATCCGAACCGCATTTATCACATTTTATTTTTTCAAGATTTGCTTCTACTTCAGCAAGTGTTTTGGAAAAAGGTTCATAAAAATCATTTAATACTTTTAAGTAACCGATCTCCCCATCTGCAATAAGATCGAGTTCACCTTCCATTTGAGCAGTAAAGTTCACGTTAAAAATATTTCCAAAGTTCTTTACAAGAATTGCATTTACTTTTCTGCCAAGTTCCGTCGGAATTAATTTACGGTCTTGTTGTTCAACATATTTTCGATCTATAATTGTCCCCATGATCATAGCATAAGTACTCGGGCGTCCGATTCCATTACTTTCCAATTCTTTAATTAGAGAACTTTCGGTATATCTTGGAGGTGGTTTTGTAAAATGTTGATTCGGAGTCAACTCTTCTAAATTCATTTTCTGATTTAATTCTAATCCGGCTGGAATTGATCCGCTGTTTCCATTTTGCTCGTTACTGTCTTCCAGATCTTCATCATAAAGTGTTAAGAAGCCATCAAACAGTATAGTAGTACCTGAGCTTCTAAAAACATATTCATCTGCTGAAATACTAACTGTTGTAGTTTCTAAACGTGCTGATTCCATCTGACATGCTATAAATCTTTTCCAAATTAACTCGTAAAGTTTGAACTGAGCTTCATCTAAAAATTCTTTTACAAATTCCGGCGTGTATTTTAAGGAAGTAGGACGAACAGCTTCGTGAGCATCTTGAACATTCTTTTTATTTTTAGATTCATAGCCTTTTGCTTTTTCTGGTAAATAATTTTGACCATACTTTTCCGATATAAAATTCCTTGCTTCTGATACAACATCCTCGCTTAATCTCATAGAATCCGTTCTCATATAAGTAATTAATCCGGTTGTGCCTTCACTGCCAAGATCAATTCCTTCATAAAGCTGCTGAGCTAACATCATAGTTCTGCGAGGACGATAACGAAGTTTCCGTGATGACTCTACCTGTAGACTACTTGTAATAAACGGTGGATATGGATTTCTTCTGCTCTCTTTTTTAGAAAGATCGCTTATCGCATAATTATTTTTTGATCTTAGAGTTTCAGCAATTTTATTTGCTAACTCAGCTCCGGAAATTGCAAAGTTGGTTTTTAAGAATTCCTCCCAATCATCCTCGGTCATCTGAGGTTTTGGAGGAATTTTTATTTGCTTTCCGTTAACCTCATATAACTTTGCTTTTATTTCTTGGCTTTTTTCGGTTTTAAAAACTGCTACAATTGACCAATATTCTGTTGAAACAAATTTTTCAATTTCATCTTCGCGTTCACAGATCAATCTTAATGCAACAGATTGCACTCGTCCGGCGGAGAGCGAACTTCCGTATGCTTCTATAACTGCTCGCCATAAAAACGGACTAACTTGATAACCAATAATTCTATCCATTACACGGCGGGCTCTTTGAGATGTAACAAGATGTTCATCAATTTTAATAGTATGATTTAAAGCTTCATTAACAGCTTTCTTTGTAATTTCATTGAACATAACGCGTTCAATTTTTTCTTTCTGTGCATCTGTTAAAATATCAACAACATCTTGTGCAATTGCTTCTCCCTCACGGTCAGGATCGGTTGCGATATAAATCTTATTTGATTTTCCCGCTAATGATCTGATTTTCTTAATTACATCACCTTTACCGCGGATATTTACCATCTTCGGTTCAAATCCATTTTCAAGATCAATACCAAGTTTTGTCTTTGGCAAATTTCTGATATGCCCTACTGTTGCTTCAACAATATAATTTTTACCGACGTACTTATTTATAGTCTTTGCTTTGGAAGGTGACTCCACCAGTATAAGATCTTTACTCATTATGAATTACCTTTTAATTGACAGTATCTGAAGAGTACAATGTTAATCTGCTGCCCGGTAATATACCGGATTCATATTCAACCAAAGATAAAAGAATTATCCAGTTGATTTCTCTTCTGGATACTTTACTCTCGGGGAACATTGTTACTTGATCTAAAATCAGTTCCAGATTCTCAGTATCTAATAATCCTACATTTAATAAGTGCATTATGTAGTTGTAATTATCTAAACCTAATATTTCTATTTCAAGTTCCGATAATAAACGTATGCTTTTATGACTTATTTTTTCTTTATTAATATGTATTGATTTTCTGGTCAATATCTTATCGTACACCAGGCTAAACGCTATACCTAATGTTTTCTTATCGAACGTTTTATTCTTCATCAATTTACTATTTATTTCTTCCATTGAAGAATTATTGCTCAATCCTTCTAATATTTTCGCTAATACTTCAACAATATTGCCCGTCATATTTTCTTTACTAATCCTTTAGAAAGTTTTTGAATTTTTTGCACTATGGTATCTTCAACTTTTTTCATCTTTTTTCTTTTTGCTAATGTAATATCATCATAACCAGTCATATGCAAAATTCCGTGAGTTACTAATCTGAATATTTCATTGTTCAGCGTTACATGATACTTCTTACTGTTTTCTGAAGCATCATTAATAGAGATAAAAATTTCGCCGTCTAAATTATTCCTTTCGTTCGAATAATCAAAGGTGATTATGTCTGTGCTGTAATTATGATTCAAATATTTCTTATTTAATTTGAGCATTGCTTCTGTAGAAACAAAATTTATTTCCAATGAAGATATTTTGAGATCAAGTTCATTACATAATGATACAACTATTCTATGTAACGATCTTTTATTTATTTTAATTCCTTTCTCAGTATATATAAAAAGATTTTTCACGTATTGATTATTCCAATGGAAAATTATTTTGCGTTAAAGAATTGATCGTAATCATTGTATATTCAACGTAACGTTGTGCTGATTTTTCAAATGAGTATTATCCATTAAGTCCTTTCAACAACTATTACTTTGAGAAACCGCTTAACTTTTCAGCTTCACCGAATAATGAAGCTGCTTTCTGAAATTGATGATCTGATTTTAACAAAGTTAAATACCAGCCGTTATTCTTAAATAGATCACGGGCAATAAATGCTTTTAATCTTTGTCTAATATTTTCTTTATCCTCTTCATATCCTTTAGCATCATATTTTACTTTTAGTGATCCTGCGTATTTAACAAAACTCTGCATCTGTTCGTTACTGATCTGAAATTCATTTACTAACTTTCTAAGATCGCCGGAGTATTTTCCTCTGAGTGATGTCCCGTCTTTATCAAGAATTTTTCTTACAAACTGATAGTAAACATTATTCTTTCTTAACTCAGCGGAATAATTAGAAACTTTACCCGGTTCGACTATAAAGTCCGGAGTAATACCGCCGCCTCCATATACGGTGCGTCCGTTTTTAGTCTTAAATATTTGTTTAGTAGAATCTTTTTCAGTTTTGTGATTGACATTATCCCCTTCTGTTTCTCTTCTATCCGTTACCTCTTCATAATATTTTTTCTTGTCTTTATAATCTCTCTGAATTTGTCTTCCCGAAGGAGTAAAATATTTTGCAATTGTTATTCTAACAGCCGAACCGTCTTTAAGTTGGATTGAAGTTTGTACCAGACCTTTTCCAAAAGTTGTTTCACCAACAATTAAACCTCTATCCCAATCCTGCACAGCGCCTGAGACAATTTCGCTCGCTGATGCAGAACCGCGATTTACTAATACAATAAGCGGAATTTTTTCATATGGATAGAATTTTCGGGCATGATATTCCTCGCTTGATTGTTTTGATCTACCCTTATTATAGACTATCATTTTATTGCCATCTATAAATAGATCAGCCACGTTAGATGCTTGTATTTCATATCCGCCGGGATTATTTCTTAGATCAAGCACTAATCTCTTCATCCCCTTCGAGGAAAGACCCTGAAGTGCATTTATCATCTCTTCTGTTGTTGTTTCTGAAAAGCGAGTTAGGTTTATATAACCGGTTTCGATATCGTACATTAATGAAGCATCAACAGAAAATAAATTTATCTTATCTCGTGTAACCTTAAAAGTAGTTACTGATTTAGAACTCGGTCTGAAAATAGTTAGATCAACATTTGTTCCTTTACTGCCGCGTAACTTTTTAATTACATCTTCGTTCTTCCATCCAATACTGCTCTTCCCGTCTATTTTAACTATACGGTCACCCGACATAATACCCACCATTTCACTCGGTCCGTTTGTAATTGGCGATACAACCGTGATCGTATCATTAACAATTTGAAACTCAACACCAATCCCTTCAAAATTTCCTCTGAAAGATTCTTCTTCAGCAGTTTGATCTTTTGCAGAGATATAAACAGTGTGAGGATCTAAACTGCTGAACATTCCTTTTATAGCATCTTCAGTTAATTTCTTCGCATCAACTTTATCCACATAATAATTTTCTGTGAATTCCATTATATCACCGATCTTTTTAAGTTGCCTAGTGTTTTCGGAAAATGAAACAACATCACTAAGTTTTAAACCGATGAATAAACCTAAAAGTAAAGCAACGATTATATATGGAAGATGCTTAAAAATATTTTTCATTTTTTCCTTTACTTTTGAGGACGCATTTGGGGAAATAAAATCACATCTCGAATTGACGGCTGATTTGTTAAGAGCATTATTAATCTGTCAATCCCAACACCAAGTCCTGCGGTGGGCGGCATAGCATATTCAAGCGCACGAACAAAATCTTCATCTATCTGATGAGCTTCTTCGTCACCTTCTTCTTTCATCTTTGCTTGATCTTCAAATCTGCTTCGTTGATCTATCGGATCGTTTAATTCGGTGAACGCATTACAAATTTCACGACCGAGAACAAATCCTTCAAATCTTTCGACAAGTCCTTTTCTTGATCTATGTTTTTTAGCAAGCGGTGAAAGTTCTACCGGGTAATCAGTTACAAAAGTTGGCTGAATTAATGTCGGTTGAATAGTTACTTCGAAAAGCAGATCAATCAATTTACCTTTGCTCTCCCCGCCTTCCATATCAACATTTTTTGTTTTCAATAATTTTATCAGCTCTTCATTCGATGCTAAGAGAACATCAATTCCTACTTTCTCTTTTAGTTCATCAACCATCGAAATTCTTTTCCACGGCGGATTAAAATTAATTTTGTTTCCTTCGATATTAAATTCAGTTGTATTAAAAACATTTTTAGAAATATTAGCTACCATATTTTCAACGAACGACATCATCCAGAAATAATCTTTGTATGCAACGTAGAGCTCAAGCATAGTGAATTCCGGATTATGTGTTTTATCCATTCCTTCATTACGAAAGTCTTTTGATATTTCATAAACTCCGTCAAATCCTCCAACGATCAAACGTTTCAAATAAAGTTCATCTGCAATTCTTAGATAGAGATCTAGATCAAGAGCATTGTGGTGAGTAGAAAATGGACGGGCTGTAGCGCCGCCATATAACGGTTGTAATATCGGCGTCTCAACCTCAACCAATCCGTTTTCATCTAAATATTTTCTAATCTCAGTTACAACTTTAGATCTTGTCTTAAATACAGATTTAACTTCGGGATTTAGAATCAGATCGAGATAACGCTGGCGGTAGCGCATTTCTTTATCAGCAAACTGATCATGTACAACTTTATTTCCGCTTTCATCAGTTGTCTCTTTCGGAATTGGAATCGGTCTCAATGATTTTGAAAGAAGAGTAAATGATTTTGAATGAACTGAGATTTCACCCGTCTTTGTTTTAAAAACAAATCCTTCCACACCAATTATGTCGCCGATATCAAGAAGTTTAAATACATCGTAATATTCTCCAACGTCATCTTTCTTTAAATAGATCTGCAGCTTACCGTCTTTATCCTGGATGTGCGCGAAAGATGCTTTTCCCATTCTGCGTATTGCCATAATTCTTCCGGCAACTTTAACATCTTTATTTTCATACTTTTCAAAATTGTTTTTGATGTTTTCGGAATAATTATCAACATCAAAACTGTAGGCAAACGGCTCTATTCCTTTTGCCAGCAATTCTCTTAACTCTTCATGTCTTCGTTGAATGAGTGAATTAAAATCTAAATCTTGATTTAATGGTTCCAATATTCCTCCAAAATTATCTTTCTTATTTTTTACAGAATTAATTTCTAATAAAATTTACAAGACGGTGACAAACATTATCCTGTATATAATTTGCAAGTGCCGGCGGAACTAAATAATTATTGACCAGCATAGAAAAAACAAGCTGCTCGCCGGAAACTGTTTTTAAATAACCTGAAAGTGCAGAGACATTATTATTATATCCGGCTTTTGCTCTAACGTTGTTTTCAGCAGAAGTTCTTTTCATTCTATCAATCAACGTCCCATCAACTCCTGCTATAGGTAATGATTCATAAAATTGTAAGAACTCATCGCTCTTATTCATGTATGATAAAAGATTTACGATCTGCCTTGGCGTTACCAAATTTAATCTTGATAAACCCGAGCCGTCTGCCATTACCATATTCTCCGGATTAATTCCCATCGTATTAAAAAAATCATTACACGCTTTAACACCGTTTTCTATTGTACCGAAATTGTAAATCTCAAGACCGATAGTTTTGAGTATCTGCTCTGCATAAAAATTATTGCTGTTCTTATTTAATTCTTTAAGTATCATTTTTAACGGAACCGATCTGTGTGAAAAGATCGGAGTAAGATCATCGGACGGGATATTTTTTTCTGCACTATCAATTCCACCGATTCTTCCTTTTATAATAATTCCTTTTTGTTCGAACACTTCTTTAAGAACTGTTAGAAAGAACATTGTAGGATCAGTTATAGAAACGTGCTCGCTAATCGGTTTAGAATCTTTTTTAATATTGCCGGTTACACTAATTAGATTTGTCCCGCGCAGTCTGCGTACGGAAACAGATTGTTCCGAATTTTCATCAACAGTAATTACTTTAGCCGCAAGCTGAACAAATTTTGTATCCGGAATTATAGAAATTATTGCCGGATAATTAATTTCGCTTGGTACGATCTTTATCTCAATACTGTTATCGTCAAAACTCAAAGCGCCGCTGGGAGCTTCAAACCAACTTGATTCGTAATCAAGTGTCCATCCTTTTCCGAGTCCTAAATTATCGAAGTAAGAATCATCACCGTAAATATTTCCTGTTATTGCCCAGATGCCCTTTGTTTTAAGCGAGTCTGCCCAATTTTCAAATATTTTTGTCTGCGAACCTTCATAAAACCGGTTTGATATTGTCGGATCTCCCGAACCTTGTATGATAAGATCTCCTTTAAGCAAACCTTTTCCGATATCTCCGTTTACGTAAAAATTTGTTTCATAAATAAAATCTGAACCAAGCAGAATTATTGCCGCTGCACTTGTAAATAATTTCATATTTGAAGCTGGAATGAAAAGTTTATCGGCGTTCCGTTTGTAGATAATTTCTCCGGTCTTCAAAGATTTGATCATTACTCCCCAAATTGCATCGCTGAAATTTTTATCGTTGAAATAATCATCAAGCTGATCGCGCAATTCTGTAAGAGAATTTAAACTTTGTCCGCTCTTTTTTTCATACAATGTATCTTTCTGCTGTGAGAATAGAATTGATGTGAAGAAGAGCAGAACAAGAAATATTTTACTTGCCGTATTTATCATAAACAAATTTTATTTCTTGATATGAGAGCTTTCTATAACCGCCTTTTGGAATTCCTTTAACAGTAAAACCGCCAAAACTTTCGCGGTCTAAATCATCTACAAAATATCCGAGTGCAAGAAACATATTTTTTACAAAATGATTTCTTCCTTCAACTGTTGTTACAACCAATTTGTCATAACGGTTTCGAGAAACAAATTTAATCGCTTCAAAACGGCTCCTTCTTCTATCAAGAGTAATTCCTTTGAGAAGTTTAAGTTTATCTTCTTCTTGAAGCGGTTTATTCAGAGTTACTTTGTATTCACGCGGTACATGATTACTCGGATGAGTAAGGAAATTTGTGAAATCACCGTCATTCGTTAAAAGAAGAACTCCGGTTGTGTCATAATCTAATCTTCCAACCGGAAATATTTTTTGGTTTGTATCTATAAGATCAAGAACAGTCTTTCTTCCTTTATCATCTTCCGTTGATGTGATAAATGCTTTCGGCTTGTTCAAAAGAAAATAAACTTTCTTCTGCGGTTTTATTTTCTCTCCGTCAAGGGCTATTTGATCGGTCTCGGGATCAATAAAAAAAGCGAGATCAATAATCAGTTTGCCGTTTACCTGAACTCTGCCGTCTAGAATGAACTCCTCGGATTTTCTTCTTGATGCAATCCCGCACTCTGAGAGAAACCTATTCAATCGTATTTTCATTATCTTCTTCTAATTCTGATTCTATTTCGTTGTCTCGCTCAAGCTCAGATTGTAATTCTTCTTCTTCAGCTTTTTCCTCAACACCGCTCATCATTATTCTGCGTTTCTGTTCAATGAAATCTTCATCTTTCATTATCTCTTCTATTTCACGCGGTTTTGGCAAATCGCTTATCTGCTTCAATCCAAAGTATTTTAAGAATTCATCTGTAGTTACATAAAGAAGCGGACGACCGACAGTCTCTGCTCTTCCGGATATTGTAACAAGATTTTTTTCAAGCAAAGTATTAAGAGTATAATCCGAATTCACACCGCGTATTGATTCCAATTCCGGTTTTGTAAGCGGCTGTTTGTACGCTATCATTGCAAGCGTTTCAAGAGAAGCTGGACTTAATCTTCTCTTTGTTTTTTCTGTTGAGAGATATCCGACATACTTTGAATGATCCGGTTTTGTTGCGTGGATATAACCGTGTGCGATCTTCAAAATTGTAAATGCAATTCCGTTCTGATCATATTGTATATTTAACTCATCAACAGTTTTTTCTATGTCATCTTCTGTGATCTCAGTGTCCGATCCGTCTATTTCTTTGATTGCATTAATAATTTCTACCGGAGTTAACGGATCATCTGAAGCGAAGATCAATGCTTCTATAACCGAGTTGTAAATATTATCCATTTGCTAATCCATAAATGATAAAGTTGTTTAGTTCATTTGATGCACGTATACCAATCGTACCGGCTTTAACCATTTCTAACATTGCAATAAAAGTAACTACAATTTTAATTTTCTCTCGCAGATCAATCATTAACTCAAGAAAACTGATTTGATTATTAGCCGAAAGTTTGGAAGTAATGTATTCCATCTGCTCGTCTATCGTTATGTTCCACTTTTTAATTTGATGAACGGGTTCAGCCGGCTTATCTAATAAAACTTTTTTGAATGCTTTTATCAAGTCATAGATTGTAATGTTCTTAAGTAGAACACCGTAATCTGTTGTGGTTTCTTTCGGATCTTCATTAAAATTACTGCGGTAATTATATTTTCTCTGGTTCGCCTCCATATAAGAAAGTTCTTCAGACATCTCTTTATATCTTTTGTATTCAAGCAGAGCTCTGACTAATTCAGCACGCGGATCAACTTCTTCCCCCTTCTCATCAATTTCTCTGGGCAACAACATCCTAACTTTAATCTGCATTAGCGTAGCAGCCATCAAAATGAAATCGCCGGCAACTTCAAGATCGAGTTGTTCGAGAAGATGCAGATAATCCATAAACTCGTGGGTTATCCGCGAGATTGGTATATCATAAATATCCAATTCATCTCTTCGAAGAAAAAAAAGAAGCAGATCAAGCGGACCTTCAAAATCTTGTAAACTTATTTTATACAAATTAACCCATCTTCATTTTTTGATGAACTTCGTTCATTGTTTGCTGTGCAATTACTTTTGCTTTTTTCTCGCCATCGTTCAAAACATCTTTAACGAGATTAATATTCTTTTCGTAAGTTTTTCTTTTTTCTAAAATCGGTGCAAGCATATTATTGATCTTCGAAGCACAATTTAATTTACAATCAACACAGCCAAGCGCACCGCTTCTGCAGTCTTTTTCAATTACCGGAATTTCTTCCGGATTAAATTTTTTGTGATAAGTAAATACCAAACAGACTTCCGGTCTTCCGGGATCGTTCTTTCTTAATTTCTGCGGATCGGTTAGTGCTTTACGCAATTTTTGTTTTACTGTTTCAGCATCGTCCGAAAGTAAAATTACATTGCCAAGCGATTTGCTCATTCTATTTCCGTCTAAACCCGGCAGACGCGCAAAGTTTGTTACCATTCCTTCAGGTTCGGGAAATACCGGCTCGTTTGGAGCGTACTGAGTATTAAATCTTCTTGCTATTTCTCGAGTGATCTCGATATGCGGAAGCTGATCTTCACCAACCGGAACAACATCGCCTTTGTATAACAAAATATCCGCCGCTTGAAGTACCGGGTAACCGAGATGTCCGTAAACTAAATTCTCAATATTCAGATCGCGCACTTGCTCTTTGAGTGTAGGATTTCGTTCAAGACGCGCTTTTGTGATCAGCATAGAAAAAATTAAAAACAATTCAGCATGCTCTTTGATCTGCGATTGCCTGAACATTGGCGACTTTTCGGGATCCAAACCTGCTGAGAGCCAATCTGTGACCATTTCAAGTGTGTTCTGGTAGATCTCTTCGGTTGATAGCTCGGTAGTTAAAACATGATAATCTGCAACAAGATGATAATTCTGATACTCATCCTGAAGTTTTATCCAATTTTCCAAAGCGCCTACATAATTACCTAAATGCAATTTGCCTGTAGGACGCATTCCACTAAGAATTCTTTTCTTTGCCATAATAGGATTTTATTGAAATTTAATTAGATGTGCAATAATAATGAAAAATTAGTTCAATTTACGATTGGAACAGGTACTGTTTCCATGATTCATCTAAACGTCCGGCGTTATTCCTAATATACATTATATGGTTCGGTGCATACGGTTTAACTTTCAATTTTAAATGAGATTCTTCCGGTGTGCGGTCTCCTTTTCGATTATTACAAGGAAGACAAGCCGCAACAAGATTTTCCCAAGAATCATCTCCGCCTTTTGATCTTGGAATAACATGATCAAGCGTCAACGGAAGATCGGCTCTGCCGCAATAAGCGCATTTATGTCCGTCACGTTTCAAAATATTTCTTCTGGTTAGAATAATTTTTTTGTAAGGTAATTTTATATAATCGTTAAGCCGGATAATACTTGGCCATGGGAAAGTTTTTGATACTGTATGAATGCTTTTTTTATCGTTATTAACTACAAGTTCTGCCTTACCGAGAAAGATAAGGACAACAGCTTTTTTTACATTGCAGATAGTCAGCGGTTCATAGCTTTGATTGAGGAGTAAAACTTTAGCGTTCAGTGATCCATTTGTTCCGAATTTCCGTTCGAAGACTTACCTCCAAATAAATTACCGTTATAATTGTTGGTTTAATATTTCACCTTAAAACACGTTGCAAATATCGTAATTACACCCTAATAATGAAAGTCTAATTTAACATCATATCTCAGATTTAAAGAGAAACCTTAGTTTTAATTTATGCTCACTATTTTCTGTTTTTTCTTTTCAAGAAACTTCAAAGGTAATTGAGCTATAATTTCTTCTCTAAATGCCTCGATCAATCTTCTCTTAACAAAGTTATTGTTCGTTATAAGACTAACTTCACGAACAGGAACTGGAGATTTAAATCTCTTAACGTGTTTTAACTGCGATGATTTAAAATCAAGCGTGGCAAGTTCCGGTAAAATTGTTAGTCCTTCATTTTTCTCAACCATTTTTTTTAATGTTTCAATGCTTCCCGCTTCGTACTGAAACATTTTCTTTCCCTTAGATTTTTTTTGACGATCGCATAAATTTATTATCTGAGAGCGGAAACAATGCCCCTCTTCAAGAAGCCAGAGATCGTTAAGATCAATTTCATTGATTAATATTTCATCATGCAGAAACACAGAAGCAGCTTTCGATGTATATATTACAAATTCTTCGTTGAACAAAGTATCAACTATAAATGAAGAACTTTCAATTGGGGTTACTAACAAACCTGCATCAATCTGATTTTTCTTTAAATGTTCGATAATCCTTTCAGTCGTTAGTTCAATTATCTTAAGATTCACTTCGTTATACTTTTTGATAAATTTCTGAAGAAATAAGGGTAATAAGTATGGCGCTAAAGTTGGAATTATTGCTACCCTCAAACTTCCTTTAACTTCTTTTTTCTGTTCATTTACAATATCACTAATAGCTTTTGTTCCATTTAGAACACTTCGTGCGAGTTCAATTACTTCTTTTCCAAGTTCAGTTAGCGCGATTGGTTTTTTACTTCTATCAAAAATCTTGATACCTAATTCTTCCTCCAATTTTTGAATTTGCATACTCAGTGTTGGTTGTGTAACAAAAGATTTCTCAGCTGCAACAGAAAAGTTCCTGTAGATATCTAATGCAATGATGTATTCAAGTTGAACCAGTGTCATATAAGTCCATCATAGTTTTTATCTATACGAAGATAGATAATATTGATTTGATTTATAAACCCAATTATATGATTTTCATATCAAAAAAAAGGAGAATCGAAATGGAAAATAATTCAATTGGATTATCAGTGAAAAAATCAGCACTTTTATCAAGTAAGCTAAATCAACTTTTGGCAGAGTATCAGGTCTTCTATATGAATGTAAGGGGATTTCATTGGAACATAAAGGGTGATAAATTTTTTGAATTGCACCTCAAATTCGAAGAGTTGTATAACGATTTGATACTTAAAATTGATGAAATAGCCGAACGTATTCTTACATTAGGCCACACTCCGGTTCATTCTTATTCAGAATATCTTAAGGCCGCGTCCATCCAGGAAAAAATGCTGATAACAAATGGTACACAAGCAGTTAATAGTATTCTTGAAGCGTTTCAGGTTATACTGATCAATCAACGGGAACTCTTATTGCTTAGCGCCGATGCAAACGACGAGGGAACAAACTCATTAATGAGCGACTATATAAAACAACAAGAAAAACTTGTCTGGATGTATTCGGCTTATTTAAATAATAATTAAAGGAGAGAACCATGGATTCAAAAAAGAAAAAACTCACAACTGCATCGGGCAGCCCTTATGTTGAGCATGAAAACACTCAATCTGTTGGACCTCGCGGTCCCCTCTTACTTCAGGATTATATCTATCACGAGAAGATGGCACATTTTAACCGTGAAAGAATTCCGGAAAGAGTTGTCCACGCAAAAGGTTCGGGAGCTTACGGTAAATTCACCGTCACTAATGATATAACAAAATATACGCGAGCGGAGATTTTCAACACGATTGGCAAAGAGACAAAAGTCTTTCTCAGATTTTCAACTGTTGGCGGGGAAAAAGGATCTGCCGATACTGAAAGAGATCCACGGGGATTTGCTCTGAAGTTCTACACCGAAGATGGTAATTGGGATCTTGTTGGAAACAATACTCCCGTCTTTTTTATAAAGGATCCCAAAAAATTCGATGATTTTATCCACACACAAAAACGAGATCCGCAGACTAATTGCAAAAGTCCAACTATGATGTGGGATTATTGGTCACTCAATCCGGAAAGTCTTCATCAAGTACTAATACTTATGTCTGACCGGGGAACTCCTTACTCTTATAGAAATATGAACGGATACAGCAGCCATACTTTTTCATTCATAAACAAAAATAATGAAACATATTGGGTAAAGTTTCAATTCAAAACCCAGCAAGGAATAAAGAACTTTACGAATGAAGAAGCCGAAGAGATGAAAGGTAAAGATCCGGATTGGGCGCAGCGTGATCTAGTTCAATCAATTGAAAAAGGTGATTACCCAAAATGGACACTCAAAATTCAAATCATGACTCAAGAAGAAGCAAAATCTTTTAAATGGAATCCATTCGATTTAACAAAAATATGGCCGCATAAAGATTTTCCTTTAATTGATGTTGGGATATTGGAGCTCAACAAAGTTCCGGATAATTATTTTGCCGAAGTTGAGCAATCTGCTTTTGCACCGGCGCATGTAGTTGATGGTATTAGTTATTCACCGGATAAAATGCTTCAAGGAAGATTATTATCCTATCCGGATGCACATCGTTATCGTCTTGGCGCTAACTACGAACAGATACCGGTTAATAAATGTCCTTACACAGTAAACAATTATCAACGTGATGGGTCAATGAGAGTGGACGGCAACGCCGGAAGCAATCCGAATTACCGCCCGAATAGTTTCGATGATATAGTTGCCGATGAAAGTTACAAGCAGCAACCGATGCAGCTTGATTCGAATGTAGCTGATTGGTATGACAGAAATGCACCGGGCGAGGACGACCATTACACACAACCCGGAATGCTCTTTCGCAACGTGATGAGTGAAGCTGAAAAGAAGAACACAATTCATAACATCGTTAGCGCAATGAAAGGCATTGATGGACCTAAAAAAGAACTGATTATCGAGCGTCAATTGTGTCATTGGTTTAGAGCGGATATTGATTTAGGAAAAGCAGTTACTGCCGGGCTTGGTCTAAACGTCGAGAAGATATTAAAAGAAATAAATAAACACTAAAAGCAAAAATGAAAAAGGGGAAGATCATTCCCCTTTTTCAAACCGGCTCAATAACATCAAATATTATTTTTATTCTTGAGAATTATTCCACCCGCTAAAACATATCCCTGTTCATCATATAAGACCATAGACTGACCCGGTGTAATAGCATTTTTCGGTTCAACAAATTTTATCTTGATTTGATCTTCATCTGCCTTAATCACTTCTGCCGCGGCTGCTCTATCACTGTAGCGGATCTTTCCGAAAACAATTTCGCCCGTTTTCAATGATGATTTACTTACATAATTGATCTCATCAGCAACGCAAACGCTTTCAAGCAGTTCTTCTTTGTCCCCAAGCTCTACAACTTTTGTATCTTGATCAATATTCTTTACATAAACCGGTTTACCGAAAGAACCCAAACCTTTTCTTTGTCCCACTGTATAGAACGGAATTCCTCTGTGCTTGCCGACTTTCTCTCCGTGATAAACAATATCCCCTTCTTCAACTTTTTCCATTACTTCCGGAATTCTTTCTCGTAAGAATCTTTCGTAATTATCATCTGCAACAAAACAGATTTCCTGGCTATCGGGCTTCTTAGCAGTTTTCAAACCGAATTCCTCTGCAAGTTTGCGGACTTCTTCTTTTGTGTAACTGCCAAGAGGAAAAAGTGTGCGGCTTAAACTTTCCTGCGTTAATCCCCAAAGCGCATAAGTCTGATCCTTCTTCTGATCGAATGAATACTTTAATGAATATCTGTTCAAAGTAGAGTTTTGTTCTACAACTGCATAATGACCGGTGGCAACATATCTTGCATCGAGAGAATCTGCTTTCTTGAGCAGTTCTTCCCATTTTATTTTTCTGTTGCAGACAACGCAAGGATTAGGAGTTCTTCCGTTTAGATATTCATCAACAAAATTTTCTATTACAGTTTCTTCAAATGCTTTCGTGAAGTCAACTGTGTAATGCGGGATGTTGAAAGAGTTTGCAACGTTCTTCGCATCAAAGATTGCATCTAACGAACAACAGCCGGATTCATGTTTTGGTGCGCCGCCGACTTCCATGAATCCCCACGTCTTCATCGTAATGCCTATTACTTCGTATCCTTGTTTATGAAGCAATGCCGCCGCTACGGATGAATCTACACCGCCGCTCATTGCCACTATTACTCGCTTTGAGTTCAAGGACTTCCTTTCTTAAAAATATTTAATTTAGTATTAGAAATTATGTAGGAAATAATTTACACACAAAAGGTTGTTGTCAGATCATTTTTCTTTTGTAATTATCTATTTTCCTTTATAGACTTCTTTTCTATGACCAACACGAAGGATAACAATTCTATTTTCATCAATGTCGAAAATCACTCTGTAATCTCCAATACGAAATCGGTAATTACCGTAGGAAAAATTCGTTAACTTTTCCAAGTACTTGTATGGATTTTCAGAATAAATTTCTAGAGCAATTTTTATACGTGTTTTTGTACGTTCATTTAATTTCTGAATATCTCTGACTGCTCGTTTGGTATAAAGCAGTTCGAAATTCATTTTGTTTTAAAAACTTCCTTATGAGAATAGATGCGACCTTTTTTATAATCTTCACGAGCTTCTTCTATGCTTTTAATATACTCCGGACTAGCTGCTGCAAGAAGATCTTCAACAAAAGAAGTCCTCTCTTCCTTTTTCATACGCAATACTGCTTCTATGATCTGCGTAGGCGTTAAATTCACTTCTATTGATAATTCTCTCGACATACGATTTCCTTTTATTAAATATATTAATTGGAACACAATCCAGTTATAAAAACTTCGCTATGAAGACGCTGTTTGATCTCTTTCTTTGAAGCAGTTTCAAAAAATAGTTCTAAAGCTTCATGTAAATTTTTACGCGCTTGTTCTACAGTATCGCCTTGACTTGCAATATCTAATTCGGGACACAAAGCAACATATTGGTTTCCCTCACGCTCAATTAAAGCTGTAGACTGTTGAATTGTACGCATTATTAAGTCCTTAGATTTTATTTTTATATTATAGCATTATCTAAACCAAATATAAGAAAAATGTACGGAATGTTATGTAATGTGGGGTAAATATGGGGTGAAATTATTTGTCCATGAGACTTTCCAGTGGAACGTCTTTACGATAAAATAATTGTTTGAATGATTTGGTTTTTATGCTAATTTAAAGTCGGCTTAAGGGAATAACATAAATGTTTTATAATCTACTCTATTCCACTCAAATTTTTATACATTATAATTAATAGTTTTAACACAACAATAATGGAGAAGAGTATGAAAAATCTTATTACATTATTAATATCAACTTTAATAATAATTCTTTTTTTTAGTTGTAACTCAAAAACTAAGCTTACTCAAGAAAACGCAGAAAGTGCTATTCAAAAATATTTTACAGAACATCATCCGCCAGATTATACAGATTATTGGACTAAAGCCCGTGTTCCAGCAAAGTTAACTAAAATAGAACCTGTGGCTCAATATTCTGAGACTGAAGCAAGCTCTATTATTTATATAGAATATACTGGTACTAATGAATGCAAAGCTTCTTTTAAAAAGAATATAGACGGAGATTGGATACTAATTTCCATAAAAGGTATTAAAAGACATTACGAATTAAATGAATGGTTGGGAAGAGCGGAAAATCTTAATATTCAAGTTCAGTAATAGCTGATATGAAATAACTAGTGTCTGGTTATTTGCTAATTATTTTGTAAGGTAAATTACTTTACAAAGAATAGTATTCTTATTTTTTTTTTGAAATATTATTGAAGGGAGAACTAAATGGACACACAAAAATTTGAATTTGTAAATCTTGTATTTACTACTGCGATTGAGGATATAAGATTTTATAAAAATCAACAATGGAAAATAACGAACTATGGTTTAATTGTTTATGCAGCAATATATTCGGCTTATCGTTTACTAGAATTAAATAATGTAACGTCTTCCAATTGTACTAGATATTGTTTATTTACAATTTTCGCTATTCTTCTTACACTACTTACTATGGGTTTAGCTTCATGGCTTTTATGGGAAACAAATAGTTCAATAAAATTAGCACGAACACGATTAGAATACTGCAAAAAAAAGTACGAAGAAATTTTCGGTGTTTTTTATAATGATTTATTAATTCCACAGTCTTTTGAGAAAAAAAACGAACTAGCTGATCAGTTCATGATTATGTTTTATTCCGTTTTAGTATTAGGAGCTTTAATTGTTATTACATTGATTTGTTACAAACTAAGTTAAGAAAATTATAATGTTATTTGGATGTTATCCAGTTGTCAAGGAAAATTCCTTTTTAATATAATTATTATGAAAACTGTATCATTCACCCCGAAAGAAAAGCCATTTCTGTTTGTTACGTCTGAGGCAAAGAGTTGCATACTGTTATGGGGTTGACGGATGAAAAACCATACAGTTAGTTTTCACTTGATTAAAAATATTATATAAGCTTGATTGTTTTTGTTAATGTAATTACTTTGTAGCCACGTTAATTAATACAAGGTAGTAAATGAAAACCAAAGTTGTAAAAATTGGTAATTCACGTGGTATTCGTATTCCAAAATCGTTAATTGATGAAAGTGGTCTTAAAAGTGAGGTAGAGCTTGAAGTCATTGATGGACAAATAATTATCAAGTCAATATCCCAAAACAGAGAATTATGGGATTCCGCATTTAAGAAAATGACAAAAAATAAAGATGACATTTTGTTAGATTCAGATACGTTAGCTCAACAATCAAAGTGGGATAAAGAAGAGTGGGAGTGGTAGGTGTTTTCTCGTTTTGAAGTTTATTTTGTAAATCTAGACCCAATAGTCGGAAGTGAAATTAAAAAGACTCGTCCTTGTGTAATTATTTCTCCAAACGAAATGAATCATAATATCTCTACTGTAATTATTGCTCCTCTCACGTCAATGCTGAAAAATTATCCAACACGTGTTCCTTGTAAAGTTGAGGGTAAGCAAGGTCAAATCGTATTAGATCAAATTAGAACAGTTGATAAATCAAGACTGATTAAAAAAATAGATACTTTAAATAAAATAACACAAATAAAAGTTCTGAATATTTTAAAAGAAATGTTCTCGGAATAAGCAACCTAACCGTTATAAATATTAATTAATAAAAGTGGTGTATGGCAGAACTAAAAACAAAAGCAACCGGCGCAAGTGTTGAAGCTTACTTAAATAAAATTCCGGATAAACAAACCCAGAGTGACTGCCGGACAATTTCTGATATAATGAAAAAGGTAACTAAGTCTGAACCGAAGATGTGGGGAACTTCAATAGTCGGATTCGGCAGTTATTTTTTAAAATATACAAGCGGGCGTGAGCTTGATTGGTTTTATACCGGTTTTTCAAACCGCAAAAATAGTATCACACTCTACATGATGGTTGGATTTGATAAATATCCCGACTTGATGCAAAAATTAGGTAAGTACAAAACCAGTAAATCATGTTTGTACATAAAGAAACTTGAAGACATTAATCTGGTTGTACTGAAGAAACTTATCACAGAATCAGTGAACAAAATGAAGAAGAAAAAATAATTCTTCTTCCCTATTTATTCAGACTTGGTAAATCTGTATTAGGTTACCGCAAGTATCATCGAACTTAGCAAGAGTTACCGGACCCATATTTGTCGGCTCCATAAGAAATACTACACCAAGCTTTTTCAATCTCTCATACTCAAATTGAATATCATCAATAACAAATGCAGTCAACGGTATTCCCTGCTTAAAAATTTCCTCTTGAAATGTCTTTGTAGCTGGATTAGCATTAGGTTCAAGAACTAACTCAGTACCGTCCTGTTCATCCGGTGAAACAACAGTTAACCATTTGTAATCGCCGAATGGTATTTCATTTTTTTTAACAAAGCCCAGAACTTCCGTGTAAAACTTTAGAGCTTTGTCCTGGTCGTCTACATAAATACTATTTAGTTTTATTTTCATAATAATATTCGTTCTAATTGGTGTTATGAGTTAAGATTATCCTTTTGTCAAGGACCTTTCTTTCTCAAAAATAATTTATTTGTAAATATCTTTTCGATGGCCGATTCTTGTTATTAAAACTTTCCGATCTGTATCGTTGATCTTAAAAATTATTCTGTAGTTACCCGAGCGGACTCTGTAAAATTCAAACTTGGCTTCTAATTTTTTAACACCGAATGGACGGGGATTCAAACTTAATTTGTTGATTATAGGTTCAAGATGCTGCCGTACTGCAAGGGGTAAATTTCTAAATTCTTTAGCAGCAGAACTAACGAATTCAATTTTATATTCACTTCCCCTTTCGTTCATCTTCTCTTAATTCAGCTTGAAGAGTATCCCAGCTAGTCGTTTCTTCATTCTCTCTTTCAATCGAAATCATTACATCATAAAAATGTTCCCAAACATTTCTATACTGTTTTAAATCTATTACTACTGCTTTTTTCTCACCGTTTTCATCAACCAGATATTTTACACCTTTCATTTTAGAAGGTAAATATTTGTTAACATCATCATGTGATGAAATATTACCTGCTTTATATTCTTCTCTCGCCTCTTTTATTGAACTTATATAATTTTTACTTGATGACGCTTCTCTGTCTTCAATAATATCTTCCAAAATTTCTCTTATTGATTCGGAGATTAATTCTTTGAATTCCTTAACAGTCAATTCATTAATCTTAGAATCCGGCTTAATATTTGTTTTCATGTTTCACTCCGACTACATTTTCTTGTAATAACTTACTTGCTTTGAAAATGAAAGGCAATACTATTGGGTAATATCCTTTACTGTTAATGTAAGAACCGCAACGCATGTAACGTAATGTTCGGAATGGCTCATAGAGATTTTCAATTCTTTACCGTGACTGAGATAATCTTTAAGTGCGCCGTAAAATTTTACTTTCGGAAGTCCGTTTAATTCATTGTAGATTTCAACATCCTGCCAGCTGTATGCTGTATTGGTATCGTTTGAGAGTGCTTTGTAGATTGCTTCCTTTGCGGCAAAGCGTGCGGCAAGATGCTGGTATTTATTTTTTCGGGAAAGTGAGTAATCAAGTTCTGTCTTTGTGTAAATTTTTTTTAAGAAAGCATCGCCGAAATTATCAACGCTCTCTTTAATTCTTTCGATCTCAATTATATCAATTCCAATTCCAAGTACCATATTACCATCCTTCCGCTTTTCCGTAACCGCGAGGATCGGTTGCACCGTAAAATGTATTTGTACTATGATCTATAATAATTCCCTCCATCCTACCCAAAGATTTTTCTTTACCAAGTTTATGTCCGCGTGCAAGAAGATTTTTTTGTACGTCATCCGAAAGACTAAATTTTTCAAAATCAATTTCATCGGGCAGCCATTGATGATGAATTTTAGGAGCGGCTATTGCATCGTAAATGTTCATATTGAAATCTAAAACATTTAAGATCGTCTGCAGAACAGAAGTAATAATTGTAGAACCGCCGGGAGTGCCGATAACCATAAAAGGTTTATCGTCCTTCAGTATTATAGTAGGCGTCATCGAACTTAACATTCTCTTCTTCGGCTGGATTGAGTTGGCTACACTTCCAACTAGACCATATTGATTCGGTACACCGGGCTTAGCACTGAAGTCGTCCATTTCGTTGTTCAACAAAAATCCAAGTCCATCAACAACAATTTTATTTCCGTAAGAGTCGTTAAGTGTGTAAGTAGTGGCTACTGCATTACCAAATTGATCTGCGACCGAGTAGTGAGTTGTTTCTTCATGTTCTCTGTGATGAGATATTTTTACTGCTTTAATTTTTTCCGAAGGAACAGCTTCTTCCGTAATCTCATTCTTTATTTGTTTGCCGTAACTTTTCGAAATCAATTCTTCAACCGGTACGGGATAAAAATCCGCATCGCCCATATGTTCGGAACGATCAGCATAAATTCTCTTCATCACTTCAACTAATGTGTGAATATATTTAGAACTTCCCCACTCATTTTTATGAAACGAAAAATTTTCTAAAGCATTCAGTGCTTCGATCAAACAGATCCCACCGGATGATGGAGGCGGCATAGAAATTATTTTGTATCCGCGGTAAGTTCCTTCGACCGGTTCTCTTTCAACAGCTCGATAATCTTCTAAATCTTTCAGTATAAACAATCCGCCATGCCTTCGGGATTCTTCAACTAACTTCTTAGCAATCTCGCCTTCATAAAAAACATCTCTTCCGCCGTCACGAATTAATCGTAAAGTATTTGCAAGATCTTTTTGAATGAACAGATCACCTTCTTCTAATTTCTTTCCATCTTTTGTAAAAATCTTTTTTGTGGATTCTATTTTAGATAAATTCTCAAATGCAGATTCTGTGGTTTCGTAATTTTTATAGCTTAGAATAAATCCCTTTTCAGCCAATTCAATAGCTGGTTGAATAACATCTTTCAGTTTCATCGTGCCATATTTATCAAGAGCGTAGATTAATCCCGCAACTGTACCAGGCACACCGGAAGAAGTCCATCCATCCTGGCTGAGAGCTGGAATAAAATTACCGAGACTATCTAAATACATTTTTTCATGTGCGGCTAACGGTGCCGTTTCGCGGAAATCAATTGTAGTATTTTTCCCATAGGCAAGATGAATAACCATAAATCCACCGCCGCCGATATTTCCCGCACTCGGATATGTAACTGCGAGCGCAAAACCAATTGCGACTGAAGCATCAACTGCATTACCGCCTTTTTTTAGAATTTGTACACCGACTTCAGTAGCAATATCATTTGCGGTAACAACCATTCCTTTTTTTGAACGAACTGGATTTCCGGCATGTAATAAGAAACTGAAAGAGAAAATAATTAGTAGAGTGTAAAGAAAAGATTTTTTAAAAGAGACTGACATCTGCATCAACCTTGAAACCTTTTGATTTCAGTTGTTCGATAATAATTTTTGTTAGTTCTTTTGCCTGCTGAATTGTTGCTTTTAGATCATCCATAAGACCGGAATCATTCAAAAGTTTTCCGAGGTTATTTTGATTCTTATCCGTCTTATCCATAAAATCATTTACTTTGCTCAAAATTTCTTTTGATGTTTTCAAAACATCGTGGACTGAATTGATCGTCAGCGTAATTGTATCGCGATTTGTTTCCAGGAAACTGTTCACGTTTTTGGTTAACTCATTCCCGGATTTCAGCAATTGACTAATTTCATCTTTGTTATTTACAACAAGCCGATTGAGATTATCTGTTAACTTTGAAAGATTTGCTACTGATGTTTTCAGATCACTAGTAAATTTTTCATCTGTGATCGCTTTGTTTAATGAGGTAATTGAAATCTTCACTTCTTTGATAACATCTACCAAATCGTTCTGAACGGAACCAAGCATTGCCATAGCAGAAGCAACATCGCCCTCAAAGCTGCCTTGCTGAAGTTTTTTATAATCCAATTCATTAATTGATGAGCCGGAGTTAACTTCAATTTTCTTTCCGCCCATAAGATCGAGCATCATAACAGAAAATTTTGCATCCTCTTTAATCATAACATCTGACGGAAGATTTAATAGAGTAATAACTTTGCTTCCATTAATATTTATATCTTTTACATATCCTTTACGGACACCGTTAACCGTTACCGGATCGTTAACTTCAAGTCCAGCAACAGAACTAAACTCAACGGAGATCTCTTTACGATTTGAATTAAACGACCAATTTTTTGCCCAACCTAGAACCCATAAAAAAATAATTAATCCAAGTAGGACTGTTATACCGACTTTAATTTCTGTTTTTCTCTGATCTTTCATAACTATTTATTATTTGTTTTATATGATTAAAATCCGCTGAATCAACTATCCCATCGTGATACAAGAAACGGGCTTCATCCATAACATCTTGTAAACGAACAATCGCAGAATCAAAATTATATTTTTTTGATTCATCCAAAAAATTATGAACAGCTATTTTCATTGAATCGCGGTAAACTGATGCTTTCACATCATTTAATTTCTTGTCGAATTCATCAACAGCCAAACCAATGATTTTATCTCTTGAAAAGTTCTTAAAAAAATCTTTTTTATATTTTACAAAATAAACAACTGTCCCTACAATAAGTGTAAACAGAACAACAGCAGAAATAAAACATCCTTTTTTCATTTATAGCAAATAAGTTAGTTTACTTTTTCAACAAGAACTTTGTTTACACGTTTATTGACAACTTCTTTAACGGTAAATTTATAGTTATTGTGGATTAAGTGAAACCCCTGCTGTGGAATTATACCGGCTTGATTGAAAATAAAACCGCCGACTGTATCATAGTCGTCATTCTCAGATGAAAAATCTTGATCCAGTAATTCATTCAGTTCATCAATTGAGACCTTGCCTAAGATCATAAAACTATTTTCATTCAATTTCACGATCTCATTTTCTTCACGGTCATATTCATCTCTAATCTCGCCAACAATTTCTTCGAGAATATCTTCAAGAGAAATCAAACCTGATGTGCCACCATATTCATCAACAACGATACCGAGATGCATATTCTTTTCCTGGAAGTCATGTAGAAGAAGATTAATAAGTTTTGTTTCAGGAACAAACATTGCTTCTCTTGCAATATTTTTAAGAGAAAGTGATTTACGAATTTCAGGATTACTTAAAAACGGCAGCAGATCTTTCGCATAAATTATTCCAATTACTTTGTCTAAACTATCTTGGTACAACGGGATTCTACTATGACCGGAATCGTTAATAATCTTCATCATCTCATCAAAATCAGTATTAAGAGAAACTGCTATTATATCCACACGCGGAGTCATTACTTCTCTAGCCGTTACAGTTTTAAATGAAACAATTCCGTGGATCAGTTCATGCTCACCTTCTTCAATTGTTCCGCTTTCAATACTTAGATCAGCAAGATCTTTAATATCAGTTCCATGCAGAGCAGTTTTTGTTCTATCAAAGTTCATCTTGGAAGAAAGCAATCTTAGAAGATCAGTAAGGATTTTTGATATAGGGTATAATATGATTCCCAACCAATACAACGGCAATGCAGCAACACGTATAAATTGAGAAGGATATTTATTAGCCCATAACTTAGGAGTAATTTCACCTAAAAAGAGAATAAGAATTGTTAAAAGAGGAATTTGAATTAGTAAAGCTAATTCAACAGTAATATTAAATATTAGAGCAGCTTCGAGTGCAAGCATTACCGCTATGATCGAAGCTGCTACATTAGCTATTGTACTCCCAATAAGAATAGTTACAAGAAGCCGGCGCGGATTTTCCAGCAACGATTGAAGATAACTGCCGATTATCTTATGCTGCTTCTTAAACTCACGTGTTTTCTTTTTATCGAAAGAAAATAATGCAACTTCAGAGCCGGAAAAAAAAGCCGAAAGAACAAAACAAATTAATAAAAGAAAAATTTTTATAGACCAGCCAAATTCCAACTAATATTGTATCCTTACTTGTTCAAAATACCCATTAAAATGGAAGATCATCATCAACACTTTGTGAAGCTGTATCCGGCTCAGCACCTGAAAATCCGGATTTATCTCCAGAACTCTCTCCTCCGCCTGCTTCCCGACCTTCAAGAGGTATAAGTTTTTCCGAGATAACTTCAGTAACATATCGTTTAACACCTTCTTTATCTGTGTAATCTCTTTTTTGAATTCGACCTTCAACATAAAATTTCTTTCCCTTCTTTAAGGATTCTTTATAAAAATCCGGAAGATTGAAAGAAACTACATTATGCCAAGTTGTTTCATTCACCCAGTTACCGTCTTTTCCTTTATAGCTATTTGATGTAGCAACTGAAAAAGATGTAACTGATAAGTTATTTGTGGTAAATCTGGTTTCAGCATCATTACCAAGATTACCAATTAACATTACTTTGTTTAAAGAGAAAGCCATTACGCCCCCTTATTTTAGTTATTAAATGATTTACATGATTAATTTATCACAAAAAGAGATAATAGACAATCATTGATGATAAAGGAATTAAAATATTATCAATATCCTTTGGGCTAAATCCTTCTATTACTGAAGTTACAACTGCGCTGTAATTAATAATAATATATTGATTTGTCCGAAGAATAGTAAATTAAAAAACAAAGCACCGATAAATCCGAAGAAAAAGAAAGCAATGCTTCCTTCTACGGTTTTATCGGAAAATATATGATACTTATGTTTGCCAAACCTTTTGCCGAAAACCAGTGCTAATCCATCGCCCCATCCAAGAAAACCCATAGATAAAAGTGCACCCGGTGAATAAAAGAATACTGTTCCCATAATATTCATAACTAATGTAAAATATAATGGACCTTTTAGAAGTTCTCTTCTATCGCCTGTTCTTGTCATAGTTTTAACAGCTTGGTCATCGGGTTTAGCTGTAAATCCTTTTATGAGAAGTAAAATAGTCCAGATTAATGCCGGTGTAATATTTAAATATTTAGTCCAATGTTCGGGATTATACAAAGGCCAAAAGATCAACCATGATCCTGCCGCGATATGAACGACTTTGCGTGATAAATCCTGCGGGAATCCTTTCTTAACTGCAAAATCCATTATAGCAACAATTCCGAAGACGTAGATTAATCCACCAATTGTTACTAAAATATTTTGTAAAACCGGATCCATCTATTGTTCGATTGATATTATAAAAGCATCTTTAAATGAAGGTGTTTGCCAAAGGCCGTTGCGTGTCTTTTCTGCTTCTTCACGAGTTGCAAATGGCGGAAGTTGAACTGCAAATAGTTTTATCTGTTCTCGGTAAATGATACTCATCGCTAATCCAGTTTTACTTTTATTCTCATTAATGAATGCTTGTGCTCTTTCTTGAGATGTAAATGCCCCTAATTGGATAATAAATTTCTTCACACTAACTGTCTGCTCGGTTTTTACCGGTTCTGTTTTCACAGGTTCAACTTTTACTTCTTGAACAGATGGAACCGCTTTAGTAGTATCATTAATATTAACTGCATCTTTTTGTACGTCATCGAAAATATAAACATCCGGTTCTTTCTTCTCAGTCTGTTTAGTAGTTTCTTCTGAAGTTGAGCATCCAATAAATAAAACAATTGAAATAGATATTAATATTGAAAAAAGCTTTAACATATTAAAACTCTTTTGAATGAATAATTGTTGATACAGTATATTTAATTTTTTTAATAGATGTTATAAAAAAAATCCCGCTTGTTTTTTAACAAGCGGGATTAATTATTAATAAACGAATGCTATTAAAAATTAAATGCTAAATTAAACCCGAATAGATTTGTTGAGTTCTCATATTTTCCATTAAAAGGAATTTTAGAGTCACTAATAGTATTACTAAATGCAATAAATTGGTATGCAGCATCAGCACGAATATTAGGCGTAAACTGATAACCAACACCAAGTGTAATTTCATTTCTATTAGCACCAGGTAAGGATGGGTCCATATATTTTGACGGGATTGGTGAACCATCAAAAACATAACCTGCGCGTAATGCTAAGTTTTTTATTCTATATTCACCACCAAACTTAAATCCAAAAGTATTTTCCCATTGTTTTGGACTAATTAAGTCTTTCCAAACACTGGTATTTTTATCAAAATCTACAATTAGATTTTTATAACTTTCCCAGCCAACGAACATTAGATCTGCATTAATGGTAAAATCTTTAGTTGCATTCAATGAAACTCCTGCACGAAGATCATATGGCATTGTTAATGTTGCTTTACCTTTTCCATCAGGGAATAAATTAGAGTGACCGATTGGGAAGCCGGTTGGTTTTGCCGGTAAATCTGTAAATGTTAAATCTCCGGAAAAATTAAGTTCAACTGAATGTCGGTATGAAAATCCGAAAGAAACTACGTCGTTCGGTTTAAATAAAAATCCAAAATTAAACGTAAATCCAGGGTCACCTTTACCATCTAAAGTTACCTTAGCATTTTGCACAGCAGGCAAACTAACTCCAGGTGCAAGAGGGATTGCTGGAACATCAAATGCTTGTAAAAAGGTTACGTCAGAAATTACATAAGAAAATCCAGCACCAATTGAAAAATATTCATTTACTTTGTATGCTACTGTTGGATTAAAATAAAAAGTTCTTAATTCGGTTTTAACGGCTAAACTTTTTCCTATCCATCCATCGGGCCATTCAGAACCAAGACCGAATGGGTTAAATACACCTATACCAACTGTCCAACTATCATCCAAAGTATATGCCCCATAAAAATTAATAGGAGTAAAGGTTCTTGCTACAGTTGTGGTTTTAGTAGTTAGAGGACTTGGTCCGGTAAAATCAACGGTAGGCATTATTAATGTTGTTCCAAAAACTAAATTAAACCCTTTTATATTTGTTAAACCTGCAGGGTTATAATAAATTGATGAAGCATCTAATGCCATTCCTACAAATGAATTGCCCATACCCATTGCCCTGGCATTTTGAGTTCCAGTTTGAAAACCACCGGCATAAGTGCTGCCAGCAAAAATACTGCATACTAATAATAAAGTAAGTAATTTCTTCACACATCCTCCTCTTGATTGAATTAATTTCTTAGAAAATATAAGTAATTGTATTCTAAAAGCAAACAGGATTTCTTATTCAAATGTCAGAATAATTGAATTCTTTTCTACCGATTGTCCTTCCTTAAAGAGTATCTCTTTTACTATTCCATTGGCGGGAGATCGTATTTCATTCTCCATCTTCATTGCTT
>Ga0265292_1000213_pt1 | contig 101296 bp, 108 predicted proteins | sample Munlanlewell296A_FD_189080 | JGI IMG/M metagenome (GOLD analysis project Ga0265292, IMG submission 189080) | Leachate microbial communities from a municipal landfill in Southern Ontario, Canada - Leachate well 296A | ecosystem: Engineered > Solid waste > Landfill > Unclassified | place...
TAAAAACTCATTGATAGCCGGACATTTCCGGAATTTTCCTTATATGTATTTGCTGCGGTAATATCATCTTTATAGTCGTTCATCGTATAGCCGATGGTGGCGGAAAGATTTTGCCGGAGGTTGTATGTTAACTCAACGGTGCCGGTCATGTTTATGTTATCCGTTGTTTCCATGGGGTTATCAAGAGAGGTCGTATAAGAACCCCACGTTGCGGCGGAAAGTTTATCTTTTATAATGTTCTGATAATTGATGTTAAGCGAATACGAACCCGTAACAGTTTCCGTTGATGATGCTATATTTAATGTTTTTGAGAGTGTAGCACCGCCGGATATGGAAATATTCTCTCCGATGCGCGTTGAAAGTCCGAGATTTCCCGTGTCGGTCTTCAGGTCGCTTGATACACCCGTTTTATCTTTGAATTTTGACTGCTGTCCGTTTAAAGAAACGGTCGTTGACCTTATGGTGTGAGAAATTCCTACCGACGGAGTTTTCGTTTCATTGTTAAGAGCGTCTATAGGGTCGCCTTTCGCTATATTCATAGAATAACCCAAACTCAAAACCGGATATTTGGGAATGCCGGATGTTAGCGTAATGCTTCCGAGATTTTGAGTTGTAGTTGTCTTGCTCGGGTCCTTGTTCAAATTATCATGGTAATTGTTGAAATAGACGGAAAACGAGCCGGAACGCTCCAAAGAATACCCCGTTGAGAGTTCATACGATTCCTTGTCTTTTGTGGAAGTGGGCGCACCCAGCGAGTTGAAATCCGGTTCTATTTTTGAGTATATTCCCGTGAACGAAAAGTTTTTTACATTGACGGAAGAAACTGTCGCTCTGATGCCGGAGTCCATGACCGAGCCGGATGAAATGTCTTCCCAGTATTTAGATTGCCCGTAATCGCCTCTAACCCCTAAAAAATCAGCGGGCTCAAAGTAGACGTCGCCGCCGGTGACGGTGTTTTTAACGGGGAGTGCCGTGCCGGGTCTATCAATAGAATTTTCAGCGTCTTTACTTTCAATATACGATACGCCTAAAACGGTGTTCATCTCGGTGAACCCCTGATTTATTTTTCCGCCATATAGATACCTTTCGTAGATGCCGTTGGCAGTGTCCGTCCCTTCCTGTTTGTCCGCCGACTGGGCACCCACGACGGATGCAGAAAATTTTCCTGTTGTTCCCGTGGCATTCAAACCGCGGATTCCTGCACCGTATAATGTAAGCGAATTATATGACGGCTGTATGTCTCCGAAAGCGACCTGAATTTTTTGCCCGTAATAATTCAAAAGAAAATTGTCAAGGTCAAATTCGTCTTCTTTCGTATAAAGCGCATAAACATTCAACGAAACCGGTGTCTGATAGACATTCCCGACCAAATTCAAATTAAGAGAACCGTTGTAGTCGGATGAAGAACCGTAGATATTGTATTTTTTTTGCGACTGTTTCCATGAAAGAATGGCGTTGCCGCCGACGGTAACTTTTGATACCGGTTGGAGCGGACGAGAAAGTTCAACAATGGTAAAGGGAATGTATTCCGAAACAATAATTCTCTGTTCTTTCAGCGTTAAAGTAATTTTATAAAAATACTCGCCGGAAAAAGAATTTGGCACGGTAAAAGGAAGATATGCAAGCACCGTCTCGCCGGTGTTGACGTCATTTTTACCTTTCATCTTCCCGGTTTTTTTGATGTAATTTTTCTGCACGTCGTAAATCTCGGCTTCCAGATAATATTCATCGGAAAGCCATTTTTCACTGCCGGTATTTAATGCAATTACCTGAAAGGTTACTTTTTCGCCGGCAGTAGCGGGGTCAGGGGAAGCGATTGAAAGTTGAATGTTCCCCGACGGTGCAGCGTAGAGACAATTAAAAATTAAAAATGTAAAATGAAAAATGAAAAAAAATAAACCATAATTTTTAATTTTTAATTTATAATTTTGCATTGCTTTTATTTTCATTCTTCCTTCGCGGGATATTCGCTTTTTTCTTCTCTCGGTTTCACTGGATGCGGATTTTTCAGTTCTTTCTCGTAGGCATCCATAATCGCTTTTTCTATAATTTTTCGCATTTCGGCATTTATCGGATGCGCGATGTCTTTGTGCGAACCGTCCTTCATTTTCCGACTAGGCATAGAAACAATCAGTTTATCGTTGACCTTGACAATCTTCATATTTCTTACGACAAACGCATTGTCAAATGTCATCGTAACATATGCCCTGAGCCGCTCCTCTTCCTTCAAAAAAACCCTTACCTCTGTAATCTCCATGATGCCCCCCCTGTTACACCAGAGAATTAGAGAATTAGAGAATTAGAGAATTAGATTTTTTTCCAATTCACCAATTCTCTGTTGTATAAACTAATTCTCTTTCGTTTAAACTAATTCTCTGCCTTTTGCTCTGTCGTTTAAACTAATTCTCTTTCGTATAAACTAATTCCTTGCCTTTCTACCGAATGTACCAGCCAAACGGCATAGCCGTCTTTTTTCAGACGATTTTTTATTCTAATCCCTGTGATTTTATTTCTTACAAAACCAAAAACACAACTTCCACTACCGGACATTAACGAAAATTCCGCACCGCTTTCAGTCAATAAATCTTTAATTTTTTTTATTTCAGGATATAAAGGAGTTACAACATCCTCCAACCTGTTGGCATATTTTGTAATTTTACCAGTTTTCCGTGGTTTTGTCAACTGCGAATACGCAAATTTTGTGGAAATTTCAAACGACGGCTTAACTATCACATACCACTCTGTTTTTCTGATTTTAAGCGGCGTAAGTTTATCACCTATTCCCTCGCCTAAACATCTGCCGCCATAAAGAAAAAACGGGACATCGGCGCCAATTTGTTTCCCTATTTTGACAAGTTGATTTTTAGTAAGTTTCAAATTCCAAAGTTTATTGAGTCCTCCTAACACAGCCGCAGCATCCGACGAACCGCCCCCTAAACCTGCTCCGGCAGGAATTCCTTTTTTTATTTTTATCAAAACCCCTTTTTTTATGCCGGAATATTTTTTAATGGCATCGGCTGCTTTATAAACAAGATTTGTTTTATCGGTCGGTATGGACGGATTATCGCAAACAATTGACACGGAGTCCAGCTTTAGCGGGATTCCGGCTTTAGTTTCTTTAATAGAAATATCGTCAGACAGAGAAATTTCCTGAAAAATCGTTTTTATATTATGATATCCGTCTTTTCTTTTATTCAAAATATCAAGAAAAAGATTTATCTTTGCGTTTGCCTTTAATTTTATTTCTGCCATAAAAAAAGCCCCGTTTTTTTATCAAATTTTCTTATTATATTCTTGTTGTTTTTTAATATAAAAACTTCGCAGGCAAAAACGATAGTAGGTGAAAAAAGATGCCCGCCGGATAATTTTCCGTTTTTGTCCGATAAAGAAACATGCGCATGCAAAAACTGCTTTCCTTCTTTAACGGAAATATTTCCGATCCCCGAAACAATTTCCATCGGCTTGTTTATAGAAATCTTTTTATATTTTTTCGCTTTCTGGTTGTAATAACCGATTGTTGCCTTCTGAACCGCACCGATAAAAAACACAAAAGCGGATTTTATTTTTTTCCTACAACATTCTTTGGTTATTGCCTGTGTAATATCCTCGCCGTAATTAAGTTTGAAAATCATTTTTTCTCCGTTGGTATTATTTTTGCCACTTTAGGTTTGCATCTTTCAGCAAAATTTCGGAGCGGTAAAATTGAGAAAATTAAAAACAGAACGCCGGTCAAAAATCCATAAATTTCCGAATTGTATAAAAAATATCCCGAGAAAATACCGATAATAAACATAGCGGAAGGGATTCCGTAAAGTATTGCAGAAATTTTTAGGTTTGATGGTTCAATTTTAACGAGAACTTTATCGCCCGCATTTGCACCGACGGTGTTTTCAAGTTCAAGATACATTATACCATTCCCTGATTTTTGGCAGGCTCCGCATTTTTTGCATACTGCTTGGCGGGTAAACGACAATTTTAACCTGTTGCCGAAAATTTCAACTACCGTTGCTGTCTCTTCCATAAACAATTTATCTTGGAGTGAGGGAAAAATTTCTGAAGAGCCTCAATTTGCAACCTATTCGTTCCAGGAGCGACCGCTGGAAGTCCCTTCAGGGACAAATTGTCCCAAAAGCGGGACTATAGCGCCACGAGTTCTAACTATCGCCTCAAAGAAATTTGTTCCCGAGCGCCAGCTATCTCTTCCATTGTATGCACTTAGTCGGACACGCCTTATAACACTCGCCGGCATTTTCGCATGTCGTATAATTAATTTTCGCAAGATTGTTTTCTACTACAATCACTTTTTCATGACATGGACATTTTTTCACGCAAAGCATGCAGGCGATACAACCGACATCACAAACCTGACGGACAACTTTTCCTTTATCGTGCGATGAACAGGCAATTAAAAATCTTTTCTCTTTCGGGATGAGTTCTATTAAATTTCTCGGGCATGCTTTTACGCATAAACCGCAGGCGGTACATTTTCCCTCGTCAATTTCCGGCGGTAAATTTTCTCTTGATTTTATCGCATCAAAAAGACAAGCCCTTACGCAATCACTGAAACCCAAACATCCGTAACTGCACATCACCGTCCCGCCGGAAACCAGCGTTGCCGACAGACATGTTTTTACGCCGTCGTAATTTCCCCTCTGTCTTTTTTCGGAGATATCACCGCCGCAGTGAATACGGGCAACAGTTTTCGGCGCGGAAGAAATTTTAACGCCTAAAACGTCTGCAATTTTTTTTGATGCTTCTTCGCCGCCGACCGGACAAACGGTAGGTTTAGCGGTCCCTTCAACAATTGCTTTTGCATAAGCCAAACAACCCGCAAAACCACAGGCACCGCAGTTAGCGCCGGGAAGCATCCCGAAAATAATATCAACCTTCGGGTCTGTTTTAACGGCGAATTTTTTGGATGCAATTGCCAGCCCAACCCCAAGTACAAGCCCGAGTAAACCAAGAACAATAACTGGAATAATTATGAAATTCATTATTTAACCAATAAACGCCTTTATTTCAGTCGGTATCTAACTCCTACACCGCCTTGAAATATAAAATCGGTCCCGACGGCAGGTGCAATTTCAATAAATATGCCGAGCGGATTTGTATCAAAAAGATATTCAAGACCGATTTTTCCCTGAACATAAAAATTTTTGTCCGTTATTAAAAATCCGCCGCCATAATAATACGGCAGTTTTCCTTCGTTGACTTTTAACGATTCAAAATTGTGCCATAAATAATCAAAATGCGCCATAAAACCTGAACCAAAACCCACAACACCGTCAACAGCAGTTTTTTCCGATAAAAAATATTTGCCGGAAATACCCATCGGGACGCCGATAATAACACCTACTTCCAAGTCATTTTTTCCTTCGCAAAAAGTGAAAATTCCAAAAATAAAAACAATAACTAATAAATTCTTAACCTGCATTTCTATCTCCTTTTACATCATCCCTGAAAATCCGAAAAATGCTATTGCAATAAGTCCCGCAATGATAAACGCTACCGGCTCGCCTTCAAGTGCTTTTGGAATATCGGCGAGTTCAAGTCGCTCTCTTATAGATGACATCAAAATAAGCGCGAGCGTAAAACCCAGACCCGCACCGACGGTAAATACAACCGTTTTTATAAGATTATAATTTTCCCTGATATTTAATATCGCAACCGCTAAAATTATGCAATTGGTCGAAATCAAAGGGAGATAAATCCCTAACGCCTTGTAAAGTGCCGGCGAAGTTTTCAGCAGCACCATCTCAACAAACTGGACGAGTGCGGCTATCACAAGAATGAAAACTATCGTCTGGAGATACTCAATATGAAGAGGATTGAGCACGGCATATTGTAAAAACCACGAGAAAACGGATGCCATCAAAAGAACAAAAATAACCGCAAGCCCCATCCCTATTGAGTCGGAGATTTTTTTAGAAACACCCATATAAGGGCAGGTGCCCAAAAACCTTGCGAAAACAAAATTGTTAACGAAAATCGTGCTAAGTAAAAGAAGAAGCATCTCTTTCATAAATCACCTTTTCCAACAAGAACGGGCAATGCCCGTTGCGAGGACGAGCGACTATTTTCTTATTTTCCTCAGTAATGCCATCATCAATCCGATTGTTATAAACGCACCCGGAGGCAACATCATAATTAGAACGGGATTAAAACCGGTAAAAAGTTTTACGCCGAAAAAAGTTCCGTTGCCTGAAATCTCTCTTATTGCCGCTATGATAAATAAAACCAAAGTATATCCGAAGCCCATTCCGAGAGCATCTATTATAGAGTCCAAGACGGGTTTTTTTGCCGCAAACGCCTCCGCCCGCGCGATAATTATGCAATTGACGACAATCAGCGGAATAAAAATACCGAGATTTTTGTGAACAGCGGGGGCATATGCGTTCATAACCAAATCCACAATTGTCGTGAAGGAACCGATTATGATTAAAAATACAGGAATGCGAACTTTACCCGGAATTGAATTACGCAAAAACGATACCAAAATATTGGAACCCAGAAGCACAAACGTCATAGCCGAGCCCATTCCGATTGCATTTTTTGCCTCAGTTGAGACGGCAAGCACGGAGCAAAGCCCCACCATTAAAATAAGAACCGGATTCTCCTTGATTATTCCTTTTGTAAATTCACTTAACAGTTTTTTTGAACTCATCTATATTTTTCCTTATAGCATCGGTAATTGCCCGTGAGGAAATTGTAGCCGATGTAATCCCGTCAATTTCACCGGCTTTATCATCTTTCTTTAATAGTATTTTTTCTGAAAATTTACCGATAAATTGCGAAAGGAAATATTTCTCCGATATTTTTGCACCAAGACCCGGCGTTTCGTTCTGTGAAAGTATTTTTACACCGGTTATTTTGAAATCCCTGTCAAGCCCGACCAATGCCTCAATCTGGCTTGAATATCCGGCGGCGGTTGCTTTTAGAACATAACCGACTATATTATTTTTGTCGTCAAACCCGTTCTTCGGGAAATTATTTTTTACTTCAAAACAAAAAGCAACCGGCAAAACTTCTTTAAGCGCAGCATCTTCATCCTTCAGTTTTTGAGAAACAATTTTTTTTGTAGTAAAATAATTGGTACCGGCAAGCGTAACACCCGCAACAGCACAAATTATAAAAAGATATTTTCCGAGTTTAATAGTTTCTTTCATAACCATTTCAAAATCGCCAGCGAGGAAGAAATTTTTGAAGAGCCTCAATTTGCGACTTATTCCTTCCAGGAGCAAATTGTCCCAAAAGCGGGACTATATCGCCGCGAGTTCTAACGAGTGTCTCAAAAAAATTTGCTTCCGAGCGATGTTCCGAAAAATTTTGGCTTTGTGAATTTGTCAATCAAAGGCACAAGTATATTCATAATCAAAATTGCGTAGCAGACACCTTCGGGATATGCTCCGAGATTCCTTATTAAAACGGTCAGGAGTCCGCAACCGAATCCTAAAATAATTTTGCCTTTTAAAAACAACGGGCTTGTAACATAATCGGTCGCCATAAAAAATGCGCCCAAAACCACGCCACCAGATAAAATTTGAAAAACCGGGTCCTGCCTAAAAAGAACTGAAAAAACCATAACGGTCAAAACGAATGTTAACGGAATATGCCAGGAAATTATCCGACGGTAAAAAAGAAAAATTGCTCCCAATAAAAGCAGAATTTTTGATACCTCTCCGATAGAACCGGGAATATTACCGACAAATAAATCCGCATATGAAGGTAGTTGTTCCGCAAGTTTTTCTTTCAAAATACCGAGCGGCGTTGCCGAAGTTACTCCGTCAATCTGCCATTTTGTCATAATAGTCGGAAATGAAGAAAGTAAAACGGCACGACCTACCAGAGCAGGATTAAAAATATTAAAACCAATGCCTCCGAAACATTCCTTCGCTATGAAAATAGCAAAAAATGAACCGATGCAAACCTGCCATAAAGCAATATCCGGCGAAAGACAATAAGCCATCAAAAGTCCGGTTAATGCTGCGCTGCCGTCGGTAATTTTTACTTTTGTTTTAAAAATAAATTTTTGTGAAACAAACTCAAAGAAAACGCAACTTAAAACTGATGTTAAAATCACATAGCCAGAATGGACTCCGAATTTATAAACACCCCATAAAGCCGACGGAAGCAACGCCAGAAAAACGGACAGCATTATTTTTTTCGTGGTCTGTTGTGATTTAATATGCGGAGCGGGTGAAATCGTAAATTTCATATTTTTTTCTGCTGAATTAATGTTTTTGCTAATTTTATATTCTGTACAAGATGAATTTTTGCCGGACATTCGTAAGCACAGCACCCGCACTCCATACAATCAAGCGGGTTGTAGTTTTTTAATTCCTCGTATCTCGCTTTTTCAATTAGCCGTGAAATTACCGTCGGAATAAGATACATCGGACAGACATCTACGCATTTTCCGCAACGGATACAGTTTGAAGGTTCGTAAGATTTTGATTCTTTTTCTGTAAGAATAACAAGCCCGGAAAAACCTTTTACGACGGGAACATCCAGAGTGAACTGTGTAATTCCCATCATAGGTCCTCCGGCGATAATCTTTCGCCCTGGCAAATCTTCTACAAAACCGCCGCAATAATCAATAATTTCAGACAGTAATGTCCCTATACGAACTTTCAAATTTCCAGGCCTTTTTACAAAACCTGCTATGGTAATTACCCGTTCATAAAGCGGTTTTCCTTCATAAACCGCCTCGTAAATCGCTTTTGCTGTTTGGATATTTTGTACTACACAACCGACATCCATCGGCAATTTTCCCGACGGAACTTCCCGTTTCAAAACGGCTTTAATCAGTTGTTTTTCTGCACCCTGAGGATATTTGGTTTTAAGTTTTATAATTTTAATATCATTTTCTAATTTGGGCAAATTAGAAAATAGGGAAATAACATCTTCTTTATTGTCCTCAATTGCGATGAAACCGGTTTTTACATCAAGGACTTTCATTATAAGTTTCAATCCGCCTACAACTTTTTCCGTCTCTTCAAGTATAACCCTGTGGTCGCAGGTAAGATACGGCTCGCACTCGCATCCGTTTAATATAACACTGTCAATCTTTTTCTCTTTCGGCGGAGAAAGTTTTACATGTGTAGGAAATGCCGCACCGCCAAGCCCGACAATTCCGGCATTTTTTATAATTTCAATGATTTCATTAGGAAAAAGTTTTTCGGGATCGTTTTTTTTAAACTCAACCGTCTCGTCTTTATCGTCGGAATCAATGATTATTGAGTCAAAATTATATCCGCAGGGATGAAGACGGCTTTCAATTGCAGAAACTTTTCCTGAAACAGGGGAGTGCAGATTTGCGGAGATAAATCCGGTCGCCGCCGCGATTAGTTGTCCGGTTTTTACGAGGTCGCCGACAGATACTACGGGTTTTGAAGGCGAGCCGGTATGCTGCGAGAGCGGAACAACCGCTTTTTTCGGGAGCGGTATTTCCTCAGTCTGTATTTGTGATGTGTATTTTGATTGGGGAGGGTGAATTCCTCCTCTGAAATTATTCATAACTGGCAAAACCTGTTGTTTTATAAATATTCTTTTCTTTATCAATTATAAGGCACTCGGAATTCTTGTATTTCCGGATAAGCTCAATGCCTTTCTTGTGACCCAGTACGAATGCGGCCGTAGATAAAGCATCTGAGTCCGTCGCACTATCCGTTAAAATAGTCGAACTTATAGATTCATCCGCCGGGTAGCCGGACAACGGATTTATTATATGCGAAATTTTGGTTTTGTCAAGAAAAAAGTATCTCTCGTAATCGCCGGAAGTCGCGACCGATTTATTTTTAATTTTCAACACGGTTATAAAACTATTTTTATCACGCGGGTTTTGAAGAGCAACCTTAAACACTTTTTCGCCGAAACAGCCGATATTCCCGCCGGCATTTACCATTCCGGTTTTTATGCCGTTTTTTTTCAAAATCTCAACCGCACGGTCAACCGCATATCCTTTGGCAATCCCGCCGAAATCAATTTTCATCCCTTTTTTTGCGAAGGTAATTTTTTTGTTTTTTTCATTGATTAAAATGTTGCGCCAACCGATCAGTTTCTTCGCCATTTTGATTTCCGACTGGGACGGCATTTTCCCATATTTGCCTGAATTTTTCCACAGTTCAATAATAGGCAGGACCGTTATGTCAAACGCACCGGCTGAAATTTCAGAAAAATAATTTGACTTTTTTATGAGTTGAATTACTTCATTCGAAACAACTGCCGAATCGTTTTTATTCAGTTGTGAAATTTCTGAAGCGGGCTTATAGACGGAAAAAATGTTTTCAATGCGGGCAATTTCATCAAAAGCATCCGAGATTGATTTTTTAGCAAGCACCTCGTCAAAAAACCAAATTTTTATTTCTACGGTTGTTCCCATTAAGAGTTTTGTCTCGGAAAATTCTTTGCCCCCCGCCGAACGACCGACGGAAGTCCCGTAGGGACAACCGGATAAAAAAATGGAAAAAACCAAAATAATTTTTTTCATAAAATAGTTAATCATTAATTGCCTTGATTAGTTTGCCTTTAGCGTCATATTTTTTACTTTTTATTCTTTCGCTGTTTTTATAAGTATCTTTGTACATTATCTCCCCGGTTTCATAATACTCCTTGCAAACTCCGTCTAACTTCCCGTTTTTGTAATCGGATTTCTCCTTTAATTTCCCGGTTTCATAATATGTTTTGTATGTTCCGTTTAATTCGTTGTTTTTGTAATTAACCTTATGAAATAATTCGCCGCTCTCGTAATACATTTTGCTTGTACCTTCCAATTTTCCGTCCTTGTAGTTTATCTCATCCTTTAATTTTCCGCTTTCATAATATTCTCTGGTTTTACCGTCTAACTTACCATTTTTGTAATTTGCCTCTTGCATCGCCTTACCTGTTTCATTGTACACTCTTATGATGCCTTCCTGCGAACTATTTTTATAGTTTGTCTCTGAAAATAACTGGCCGTTATCATAATATTGCCTGACTATTCCGTCGGGTATAACGCCTGACTTTTGAATGTTCCCTTTTTCATCAATTGTTTCTCTCGCTTTTTCCTTCCCATCGCTGTAAAAAAAAATCTCTTTTATATTCCCGTTCTGAGTTATTTTTCGTATTACTTCCGGGAATACTAAAGACATATTCATAGATACTATTAAAAAATATGTTACTATCCTTCGGTAATCTCGGAACAAGTTTTTTTTTGTCATTCTTACAATGTGTAGTCCTTGGAAGATAATAATTCTTCAACCTTTTTAACAAGTTCTTCGTTTGAAAACGGCTTTACAAAATATGAATCGCAGCCGAACATCTCCGCCTGCTTGATGTCTTCGGGCTGGGATTTTGCAGAAAGAACTAATATCTTCGGATGGGGCTTAAATGTTTCGTCTTTTTTTAAGCGTCTCAATACCTGATAGCCGGAAAAAAACGGCATCATTATATCCAAAATTACAAGATGGGGTTTCTCCTTGCGATATATAGAATAAGTTTCCGCGCCGTCTTTAGCAACAAAAATTTCATGCCCGAGCGGAGAAATTATCGTTTTAAGAAGTTCTCTTATATCGGTATTATCGTCTGCAATGAGAATTTTTTTAATCATTTTTCGCGGGCCTTCGTATCAATTTTTTAAGCAGAACTCTTGTAAAAATTTCCGATAAATCTACGACGGCTTCTTCTTTCATTCCCATATAAATTTAGTTAATTTATTGCAGAAATGTTATCTGTTGATTATGTTTAAAATTTGTTTTAAATCAACAATACTATGTTTTTCAACCATCTTGTGAAAACAACTGTACATTGTTTTTGCGTCGCCAAAAGCCCTGTGCTGATTGAAAATTGTTACATCGTATCTTCCTGCAACAGCACCGAGCGAATGCCCGGAACAATCCTTGTCTAACCGTCTTGACAATTTGCAGAAATTTATGTGCCTGTCATCAAAAATTATATCTTTTCCCAGTTCGTTCCTCATAAAATGTAAATCAAAATTATTTGAACTGTGAGTCACTACAAGGGAATCATCCAACAACTCTACTATCTTTTTCTTCACTTGCTTAATTTCGGGGGCATCTTTAACATGTTTATTCTCAATACCGTGCACAGATACGACAGACCATGGGATATCCCTTTTCGGATTAATCAGCTGGCTGTATTCTTCAATTATCCGTCCGTTAAGGGATTTCAATATCCCAATTTCCACAATTCTGTGTTTCTTACAGGCGAACCCTGTCGTTTCAATGTCTAAAAAAGCAAAAGGGGTATATTTCATAATCGGATGAATTTATTTTTTCAACTTCATTTATATTTTATTTTAAAATATAAAATTAACATACAAAGGATAAAAGTAACTGCGTTAGAAATAATAACGGGAAAAGATTTGATAAAAAATCCATAAGCAATCCATAATAAAATACCGGCACAGAGAATGATAAACATACCGAGAGAAATATCTGAAGTTGATTTTGACTTCCATGCTTTAAACAATTGTGGCAGAAAAGCAAATGTCGTTAATGTCCCAGCAGTCAAACCTAAAATAGTAACAAAGTTCATTTTGAAATCTCCGGTTTATTTTATATCTGAAGCCATTTATTTTATTTTGAATTCAAGGTTTTCCGATTTTGCCGGTTTGTCAACGGTAATTTTTTTGCCTTCTTTTATTTCACCTGACAGAATTTGCTGACTCAAACCGTCAACTATTTCCCGCTGAATTGTTCTCTTTAGCGGGCGGGCTCCATAGACGGGGTCAAAACCGCTGTCGGCAATAAATACTTTTGCTCTATCGGTAAGTTCAACGGCAATCTTTCTATCGGAAAGCCGAAAATTTACAAGTTCCATCTGCAAGTCCACGATTTTTTTGATATGCTCAATTGTAAGGTAGTGAAAAATAATTACCTCGTCAATGCGGTTCAAAAATTCGGGGCGGAAATGCTGCCTTAAAACTAAAAGCAGTTTTTCCTTAATATCTTTTTCCATAAACTCCAAAACCTGCGAGGCGGTCTTTTGATAAAGTTCTCCGCCGAGGTTGGATGTCATAATAATAACGGTGTTCTTAAAGTCAATCGTTCTGCCCTGTCCGTCGGTAAGCCGACCGTCGTCAAGTATCTGTAGAAGCATATTGAAAACATCGGGATGGGCTTTTTCTATCTCGTCAAAAAGAATTACGGAATACGGTTTCCGGCGGACCGACTCCGTGAGTTGCCCGCCCTCCTCGTAGCCGACATAACCGGGAGGGGCGCCGACCAGACGGGAAACGGTGTGCTTTTCCATATATTCAGACATATCAATTCGTATTATGTTTTTTTCATCGTTGAATAAAAACTCGGCAAGGGCCTTGGCAAGTTCCGTTTTTCCCACGCCCGTAGGACCTAAAAATATAAACGAACCGATCGGACGGTTGGGGTCTGAAAGCCCGCTCCTTGACCTGCGAACGGCATTTGAAATCGCAGTAATCGCTTCGTCCTGGCCGACCACCCGTTTTTGCAGTTCATCTTCCATTCTTAAAAGTTTTTTTGTTTCCGTCTCAAGCATTTTTGAAACAGGAATACCCGTCCATTTAGAAACGACTTCGGCAATGTCCTCTTCATCAACCTCCTCTTTAAGCATTTTTACGGTCTTCTGTATATCCTGAAGTTTTTTGTTTTCATCGTCCAACTGTTTTTGTAATTCGCGTGATTTTCCGTAACGCAGTTCCGCCACTTTTCCGAGGTCGCCGACTCGTTCCGCCTGCTGTTCCTCTAATTTTGTTTCCTCTATTTCCTGTTTTAGCCGGCGGATTTTTGTAATGACGTCTTTTTCCTTCTGCCATTGATCTGAAAATTTTTTTCTCTCTTTTTTTAGTTCATCAAGTTTTTTATCAACTTCCCCGGTTTTAGATTTTTCTTTCAAAAGCCCCTGTTTTTCAATTTCAAGTTGTCTGATTTTCCTTTCAAGGTCGTCAATTTCAGACGGTAGCGAGTCAATTTCTATTCTTAAACGGGAAGCCGACTCGTCAATCAAATCAATCGCTTTATCGGGTAAAAATCTATCTGAAATATACCTGTTTGATAAAATCGCTGCAGCAATGAGCGCCGAATCTTTTATCTTTACTCCGTGATGAATTTCGTACCTTTCCTTGAGCCCCCTCAAAATTGCAATAGTATCGTCCACCGTAGGAGGGTTCACAATTATCGGCTGGAATCTTCTCTCCAATGCGGCATCTTTTTCAATGTGTTTTCTGTATTCGTCCAATGTGGTTGCGCCGATACAACGCAGCTCGCCGCGGGCAAGCATCGGCTTCATAATGTTTGCGGCATCAATTGCGCCTTCGGCGGCGCCGGCGCCGACAAGCGTGTGTATTTCGTCAATAAAAAGAATTATCTCGCCTTCCCTGGCGACGATCTCTTTCAAAACCGTTTTCAGACGGTCTTCAAACTCGCCGCGGAATTTTGCTCCGGCAATCAAAGCACCCATATCAAGAGAAAGAACTTTTTTATTTTTCAGCATTTCCGGGACATCGCCTGCAACAATCCGGCGGGCAAGACCTTCCGCAATTGCCGTTTTACCGACACCGGGCTCGCCGATCAAAACAGGATTATTTTTCGTGCGGCGCGACAAAACCTGCATTACCCGTCGGATTTCATCATCTCTGCCGATAACAGGGTCAAGTTTTTCCTTTCCGGCAAGTTCAGTTAAATCCCGCGTGTATTTTTCAAGCGCCTGATATTTATCTTCCGGATTCTGGTCTGTGATTTTCATATCTTCTCTACCCCTCACTTCAATAAGAGATTTTAATATCTTTTCTTTCGTTATGCCGTATTTTGAAATTAATTCTTTTGATTTTGATGATGATGAAGAAATTGAAAGAATAAAATGCTCGGTTGATATGAACCGGTCTTCTAACGCGGACGCTTCCGACTTTGCATCCTCCATAATTCTTGAAAGTTCAGGCGAAAGATAAATCTGCCCGTAGCCCTCAACTCTCGGAAGTTTTTCAATTTCTTTTTCAATCTCTCTTTTTAGATGCGAAATGTTAACGGAAAGTTTCTGTAAGATTGCGGGAACTGTGCCGTCTTTTTGCTCTACCAGGGCAAAAAGAAGATGCAAATCGGTAAGTTGCTGGTTGCGATGTTTTTCCGCAACCGACTGGGATTCGGCAATCGCCTCATGGGCTTTTACGGTGAATTTTTCAACATCCATAGTTTAATTTTACAAAAGATACTGCTTGAAATCAAGTGAAAATTTTACTATAATTTCCAATATGTCCAACATAATTATTCTCGGAATTACAAGTTTGCTGACCGATATTTCTTCGGAGATGGTATATCCCCTGATTGCAGTTTATCTTTCGTCGCTTGGCGCGACACCTGCTGTTATCGGACTTATTGAAGGAATCGCCGAAACGACTGCATCGCTTTTGAAAGTTTTTTCCGGTTATTACTCGGATAAAATAAAAAGAAGGAAACCGTTTGCGATTTTCGGATATTCCTTTTCCGGTATCGGGAAATTTTTGCTTTACATTTCCACGACTTGGCATTATGTTCTTTTTGCGAGGATTTTTGACAGGTTGGGAAAAGGCATCCGGACGGCGCCGCGCGACGCTCTTATTGCCGAAAGTTCGCAAGACGGTAAAAAAGGAAAAGCATTCGGGCTTCACAGGACTATGGACACCGTCGGCGCAGCATCCGGCGTTTTACTTGCATACTTTTTTATGACAGCGTGGCACGGCAGTTACAAAACCGTTTTTCTGTGGTCGGTAGTTCCGGCAGTCCTGGGTGTTGCGGTGTTATTTTTCGTGAAAGAGAAAAAAGTAATACCGGTGGATAAAATACAGATTCAAACGGAAAAAAAACCGAAAATCAGTTTCAAAAGTTTTAAGACACTTGATAAAAAATTAAAATATTTTTTACTGATTGCCCTGCTGTTCACACTCGGCAATTCTTCAAACCAGTTTTTGTTTCTGCGTTCCAAAAATCTCGGATTTTCCGCCGCAAACATAATTTTGCTTTATTTAGTGTATAACATCGTTTATGCTTTTGTGTCTTATCCGGCGGGAATTATTTCCGACAAAATCGGCAGAAAAAAAATACTGGTAATGGGTTATTTTTTCTACGGGTTAGTGTATTTCGGATTTGCGTTTGCTTCGGCGAAGATTTCAATCTGGATTTTATTCGCACTTTACGGGCTTTACATCGGCTTGACTGAAGGGATTGAAAAAGCATTTATTTCGGATGTTGCGCCGACGGATAAAAAGGCAACCATAATAGGACTTCACGCTACAATCGTCGGAATCGGACTTTTCCCAGCATCATTTTTAGCCGGGATTCTGTGGACACAACTCGGTCCCGAAGCGCCTTTCATTATGGGCGGAATTACCGGCGTCCTCTCCGCAGTTCTGCTGTTATTCTTGATTTGATTAACTGCCCTGCTTTAACTACCTACAACCGTTTCTATTCCCCATTATTTGCAATAACAGGTCAGTTGCTCCTTTAACATCTTTGAAATATCTATTTGTCGGTACCCAAATATCCATATACGCGTAAAGATTCCACTGCGTATTCTTTTTCAAATATAATTTCCAAACATTTCCATCTGTCAAAACTATTTTTTTGCATTTTTTATACTTTTTTGCATAATTTTTTGCTTGGTCTTCAGATTCCGTGTCTAAACCATGCCATAATTCTTTTGCTTCAATAATTATCTCGGGTTCACTATTCTTTTTCCACCATCCATTCTTAAATAATGCGATGTCTATATGATTCCATTCAATTTTTATTCTTTTTTCGTCCCATCCCAATTTTTTCAACAATGGTATTACTATAAAAGTTCTCATTTCATGCTCAGAAACAGTTTGATCGGTATTATCATAAAATGTAATTAACTTATCTAACTGGTTAAAAAATCTAACGCTAACTTTTGTATTCATTTTCTTAAGCGGTTTCACAACTTCGCTCCATTTTATTTTTTCAACTTTTGGAATTTTTTCGGTTTTTATTAATTTTCCATTATCTATAATTTCATTCGCTATATTTTGCAAATAAGATTTATTGAGACCAGAAAATCTATTTATTGCCAATTGAATTTTTCTATACTTTTGCTGTGGTAAAAACCATTTTACTTCCCATCCATGCTGAAGCCAAAAACCTTCTACAGTATTAAATTCTGGAAAAAATTTATACTTTTTTCCCGTAACTTTTCCAACCGCTGGAATTTCGTGTAATCCTTTTTTCAGTATTACAATATCATCTTTCTTTACATCTTCAACAAAACGTCTTATTATCTGATAGTTTTTTTGGTCTTCTTTTTCATATTTTGTCTTATATTTTTTGAAATCGCCTAATGCTCCTGAACCTATTAACATTACGCCATAATTAAGAAATTCTTTAGAAAAACTCCTTCCTTTACCAGAAGAGGCGACTTGCCAATAATTTGGCTGATTATCTTTGCTTACCATTTTGCTTTTTCTCCTCATTTTTAATATCCTCCGTTAATCATCTTTTCAAGATTTGCAACAAATTCATTGGGATTTTTTACTGCCGGAATTACAACGAACTTATTTTTTGCTTTTGATGATTTCAAAAATAATTTTATCGTGCTCAAATTAAATTTTCCCTCAATCTTTTTGTTAATTAGTTCAACTTTTCGTATCTTATCATAGTAAATTATATTTGGTTTAGGAAAATCAGGAAAATCAAGTATAAACTTTTTGTCTGTCAGGATGTATTTATACTTTCTACCAATAGGATTATACAGATAAAGTAATAGACCTATTATGAAAGGTGCAACGAAAGATAAACCAGAAAGCATGTATAATGGAAATCTTACCCTATTAAAAAAAATACCGTAATCTGATAATTGAAAAAAAATAGTCAGTTTCCACAGTAAGATATGAAAGAAAAAATAGAGACATCCTACCGCAAGAATTATGACGGGCAGATTTTCAAGTAATATAATAAAACGTCGGGATTCATAAACCCGCATTATTTGTTCACCTTTTTCAAGCATATCTTCATACTCACTATCAATAACCATAAATACCCCCTATGTAATACCTGGTATGAGTATAAACAAGAAACTGAATTCTGTCAATAAATATCTACCAAGTAGGTAAAGATAGTTTTAGCCCTCTACCTATTTTACTCTCTAAGGGGAAAATTTGATATGTCAATGTGATTAGGATATAAAAAGAGATGGGAAATTATTTTTCAGGAAAAAATGAAAAAATTGAAAAAGGGGACAGGTACAATTTTTACTCATCATTTCTACTTTTATTTTTAATTTAACAGGTTAAATGTAAACAGGTGATTATATGTTTTATTTGAAGTTCATTGTGCATTTCAATTGCCTTTTTTGTGGTTTCTATAATTAATTTTATGTTTTGGCTTTCAATATATTTTTTTGTTTCAGGAGGAATTTTCATACAACCGTCAAAACCTGTTCCTACGATAATAATCTCCGGTTTTTCCGAAATCACATCTTTTAAGTCATCCATACACAATGAATGCCCTGCCTTTCTCCACCAGTTCGCTCGAACCCTGTCAGGATAAATAATTACATCGCCGGTGTATTCTTTACTGTCAACAATAACTTCTCCAAAATCGTAGTATTCAATTTTCATTTTTTACCTGTAATTTATAAACTGCAGCGGGACAGGGTAATCCTTGGATTTTATAAAACCGATTACCGACTGCAGGGCGTCCTTGTCTCTGCTTGAAACCCTTATTTGCTCGTCCTGTATAGCGGACTGGACTTTCAGGTTCAGGGCTTTTATGTCTTTTACAATGCTTTTTGCGAGTTCTTTCTCAATTCCGCAGACGATGTTGTCCGTTTCCCTTACGGCGCCGCTTATGTTTGTCTCGGTTTTTTTTACCGTCAATGCTTTCTGGCTTATTCCCCTTTTTGCCATTTTTGACGACAAGACATTTTTAATCTGTTTGAGATGGAAATCCGAACTTGCAGAAAGTATAACCGTTTTTTCAACGCGGTTAAATTCAATTGTGGAATTGGTCCCTTTCAAATCAAACCTGTTGATTATTTCTTTCATTGAAATGTTAACCGCATCGTCCACCGCCTGTAAGTCAACCTGCGACACTATGTCAAAACTAAAATCACTTGCCATTTTTTCCCTCCAATAATTTTATCAGCTCGTCAATTTCAAGGTCGGTATTTTCACATCCGTCTTTGGACAGCGGATAAAAATATACGGGAATTTTCCATTGCTCGCACTCTTTTATTCCCTGCACACCCTCAAAATAACAGGCAACGCCCAAAATCGCTTCAGGTTTTAATTCCGCAACAATTTTTCTGACGGTGCTTCCGCCTTTCAGGATTTTCAATCCGATATAGCCGGCGGATTTTGCCGCCTGTGAAATTTTGCATATTTTACAACCACCGCACTCTGCGCAGACATAATAACTCCCGAACTCCTTTGCTTTGCATTTTTTTATATTCCTTAAACACTGCGGCACTAAAATTATTCTTTTATCCGCGGGAGTTTGCAGGAACTTTTCAAAATGTTTTTTGTTTTTTTCCTGGGTAAATTTTTTGTGGTTCATAAAAGTATCCGAACTGAAATTATTATGATTATTGCCGAGCACAAAACCGGCAGCCACACGGGTCCTATCCACGGAACCGGGAGCAGAAAGAAAACATCGGTCGTGCTGAACGATTCCGGCCAATTCAAAATTATTTTAAGAAAAATATAATAAAAAATGTCCCACACACCGAACGCCAGCAGAAAATACGCAATGCGAGACGATAAAGAACTGCCGACAAGATACGCAAAAGATAGGAGCATTACAACCGTGAACAATTCCCGCCCGAGTTCCGTTAAAATAATTTTTCGGGAAAACGGGTTCAATTCGGAAACCGCACCGAATTTTACAAACGGAAATTTTACTTTTTGAGAAATGCGGAATCCCGAAGGATAATAAATTTCTCTCAAATATACGACGACAGCGGCTTCCAGATAACCCATCGCTGCCGCAAAAATTATCGTTAAAATTATTCTCATCTTACAGAAGATTTTTTAGCGATAAGACCTGGTCGGCGCTACCCATAACAATCAGTTTATCGCCTGCTTGAATTGAGGTATCTTTAGACGGATTGAACTTGTACCCCTGTTTTGTCGCTATGGCAAGAAGCAGCGCACCCGTTTTTTCAAATTGCACTTCCGAAACCGTTTTTACTGACGGCTTTTTTACCTCAACGTCTTCAACCCGGAGATCGCCCTTTCCTTCTTTTAACATCATATCAAGAAACGAAACAACCGTCGGACGAACCATTTCCGATGCCATACGCAATCCGCCTATAAGATTGGGAAGGACAACCGAATTTGCACCGGCAAACATAAGTTTTCTTGCCGAGGTGTCTTTAACCGCTTTTGCAACTATTTTTATATTCGGATTTACTTCGCGCGCCGTTATGATTAAAAAAATGTTTTCCTCGTCTGTGGAAAGTGCGGCAAAAAGTCCGGCAGCTTTTTCTATCCCCGCCTCTTTCAGAACATTTTCATCGCTGGCATCATTATTTATGCAGAGGTAATTTTCATATTTTTTCAACAAATCTTTGTCTTTTTCAACTATAACAAAATCCCTTTTTGTCTGCGAAAGTTCCGAGATTATGTGGCTGCCTACTTTTCCGGCGCCGCATAAAATAAAATGGCTTTTCAGCTGTGAAATTGTTTTAAGCATTTTGTTCCTCCTGAAAATCTGGCTCAGTTCTCCCTCTATGAAAAATGAAGTAATGGATGAGACGGCATAAAGCATAACGCTAATCCCCGACAAAATCAAAATAATCGTAAAAATTCTTCCATGAATTGTAAGCGGATGAGTTTCCCCGTAGCCGACGGTGGCAAGCGTGATGACGGTCATATAAAGGGAATCAAAAAAATTCCATTTTTCAATAATGATGTAGCCGACCGTGCCGAATAATAAAATAAAAACAAGAATGGAGATTGTGCGGATGAGTTTTTTATACATTTTTGAGGTGTGGATTGTGAAACTCACGATAATTTTTCCGACTGAAAATCGTATTTCAAAAATTCCTCGACAACTTTCGCGTCAAACTGCGCACCGCTGTTTTTTTTAAGTTCCACGAATGCCTCGGAAAGCGTCATCGGTTTTTTGTAAGGCCTCTCCGACATCATAGCATCAAATGAATCTACGACGGCAAGAATTCTTGCGCCGAGCGGAATAATATTTCCCTTAAGTTTGTCCGGATAGCCGTTGCCGTCCCATCTCTCGTGGTGATGTTTGACATACTCGGCGGCGCTTTTCAGAAAACTTACGCGGCTGATGATGTTGGCGCCGATTGTGGAATGTTTTTTTATAATCTCGTATTCTTCGGGAGTTAATTTCCCGGGTTTCAGGAAAACCGATTTGTCAATTCCTATTTTTCCTACATCGTGAAGAATTGCCGCCATTTCCAAGTCCTTTAATTCCTGTTTTGTCATACCCAGATTTTTAGCGACATAAGTTACAAATTTTACCATTCTCTCCGAGTGCCCGCGGGTGGAGTGGTCTTTCGCCTCAATAGCCTCGGCAAGGGCGGCAAGAACTTCAAAGTAAATATCTTCCTGCGAGTGATGGGGAGAAATGCCTTTCCTTCCGCCGAACAGCCATTTAACCATAATTATAAATCGTTTAATAAAATTTACCATTTATATTTTTCCTCCACTGGTTTTATTATATCAAAAAAATCGGGAAAATCAACCTTCCGAGTACGGTTCTACATGTACGATTACATCCTTTAAAAAAGGTTTCTCTTTAATCAGGGACTCCCTTAAATTAGTCGCTATCTCGTGCCCTTTTGAAACCGTGTAATTCTTGCTGACGAATATTGAAACGTCTATTATGTAATTTCTTCCCACAGGATGTACCCGCAGATTAGAAATTTTTTTTATTTCAGGATATCTTAAAATAAATTCTTTTATTTCTCTTACAAATTCTTCCGAAGGAATGGAATCCATTATTATCCTGTTACTCTGCTTCATTATATTCGCACCTGTCCTCATAATAAAAACTGATACTACCAAACTTGCGGCAGGGTCAAGAAAAAGCCATCCCATTCGGGCGCCCGCAATACCTATGAGCGCACTCGTTGACGCAAAAACATCCGAACGGTGGTCAAAAGCGTTCGCCTTGATAGCAGGTGAATTTAAGATATTGCCCACTTTCAAAGTGTATCTGTGCAGTATTTCTTTTATTATTATTGTAATAATAGCAGCCCACAAAGCGATGGCAGAAGGATGGCTGTAGTCTTTGTCAACTATAGTGTGAAAAGCGGAATAACCGAGGAACAAACCGGTCAGCAACACAATAATAGAGACAATCCATGAAACAATAACTTCTATGTTTTCATGTCCGTATGGATGTTCGTCATCTTCGGGTTTTTTACCCATTTTTATGCCGAGATAAATAATTACCGACGACAACACATCAAAAAGCGAATTGATGGCGTCGGCAATCATCGCCTGACTGTGACCGAAAATTCCGGCAAAAAACTTAATTATCGTCAGGACACAGTTGGCAACAAGTCCTGTTATAATGCAGACATATTCGTCTTTGAAATTGATTTTTTTCGGCATAGTTTCATTATAGTTTTTTAGGAAAAATTATTCAAGAACAATTTTTACGATTTCACAGCGTGAAAAAAGCCGCATCGGAGGTCCCCATATCCCCGTACCGGAAGTTGTGTAAAGATAAGAACCGCTTTGCCTATATAATCCATAAGGATATTTGAAGGTAAGCATTACGATTAAATCCATAGGCGGAATCTGACCTGCGTGTGTATGCCCTGAAAGTTGCAAGTCAACGTCTAACTTTCCCGCTTCATCAAAAATATCCGGCTGGTGTGAAAGAAGAATTACCGGTTTTGTGAAATCACAATTTTTTAATGCTAACTTCAAGTCCGAGCCGGCTTCCGAAAATCTTCTGCCGGTTTTATCGTCGACACCGGCAAGTTCAAACGCATCGGCAACAGTTGTTTTTTCATTCCTTAAGACAGTTATGTTTGAATTTTTTGCAATATCTAAAAACTTGTCAATGCCTGCGTAAAACTCGTGGTTGCCGGTTACCGCAAAAATTCCGTATTTTGATTTTATTTTTTTCAGCACATCGCAGAAACCGTCTAACCTGCACAAATCCGCATCTATCAAATCGCCGGTTATAACGACTAAATCGGGATTTTCCCGGTTGGTTTTTTCAACAATTTTATTAAGCCATCTTTCAGATTTCAAAAAGTTTATGTGCAGGTCTGAAAGTTGAATTATTACGAAACCGGGAAGTTTTTGCGAAAGTTTTCCGGTGCTAATTTTCAGTTCCTTTATTACGGGCTCCCGGGCGACATTATATAACGAATAGACCGACGCCAAGAATGTAACGGCAAGCGAGAAAACAACGGAATAATGCCTGAATGCCGCACCGTGAAAAAATATTCTAAAAACATCGGAAATTACAAAAATGGTAAATGCAATAGAAATAACCCCTATCCAGATAGAACCGAATTCGGCAAACGGCTTTATCAAAAATGATGTTATCTGCAATGATATTATCCGCCTGTTTAAAAATTCGCCCAACAAAAATGAAAAGGCGGCAACAAGAAAAAATAATCTTAAATATCGGCAAACGGATGATGACAATATCAGACCGGCGGTAATACGGCTATAGACATAGAAATGAATTCCAAGATAAATTGAGGAAAAAATCAAAATAAAAAATAAAAAATAAAATTTAGTCATACTTGATAACCGCCTTTCACTCAATAATTTTCTTAAGGACTTTTTGGGCTTTGAGCAATGCCTCTGCCAAAGTTGAGCGTACAAGCGGCTTAATTTCGGCCCCGGCCCGACGACAGGAATCTTCGGTGAATTGCGTGATGATTTTGCCGAGCGAGAGCTTTAAGGGGATTTTTTCTTTTATGTCGGGAAGATATGCAATTTTATCCGGGTTCTGCGAGTTTCTTCTCGGAATTCCTGTAATCCTTTCGGCATAGTGAACGACATCCGGGTGATTTTTTCCTATTATGTTTTCGGCGTAATAAATTGCCTTGCTGCTTTCAATAAATTCCAACTGCGACAGATACGCGGCATTGCCTTTTTTTATTTCGCTATCTTCCGACTCTGTATTTTCGTACAATACCTGCTCAAAATCTTTCAAAACAAATTCGCATTTATCAACGATTCCCTGAGTGTTATCCAAAAACTCCCGAGGCATTCCCGCATCAAACATTTCTTTTTCCGACTTAAGCCAGAAGTGATGCGAATCAATCTTAAATGATGAAATTTTATCAAAACGGGTTTTTATGATAATGTCGTGGGCGAGCCAATCGTCAATTTCCAGATAGTGAACATCATTTGTTGCAATCGGTTTCACATTATATTTTTTGGCAAGTTCCAGCAGTCCTTTATTTGATATTTCCTCGTCGGTAATCCCGTGCTTTGCTATCTCAACATATAAATCATTACCAAAAATTTCTTTGTATTTTATAAAAATTTTTTCCGCATCGGGGAAGCCGTTTTTTATGTATGCCTGCGATGTCTGGTTAAAAAAACAGGCTGAGGAAGCGATTAAACCCTCGTGATATTTTTCTAAAAGTTTCCAATCAACAAGACCGCGGCGTTCATAATAATTATTAAAAAGCCAACTGTCCGAAACAAGAGTTACGAGATTTTTATAGCCGGTATCGTTTTTAGCAAACAAAAGAAGGTGGAACCTGTTTTTGTCCTTTTTTTCAATTGATTTTTGGGCATCGTCAACAAAATATATTTCAACGCCAAAGATCGGTTTCACGCCGTATTTTTTACAGGCATCCGAAAATTCATACATAAACGGCATTTCACCGTGTTCCGTTATAGCGATTGCGTTTTGTCCGAGTGATTTCGCTTTTTTTACTGCTTCATCAATCCGCAGTGCGCTGTCAGAAAACGAGCCGATAAAATGATTGTGTAAATGAGTGAACATTATTTCTCCTCTATTTCTTTTATTTTTTCTTTCAATAAACCGGTGTACCGTCCGTGCGGCTCAACTTCAAGTGCTTTTTTAAAAAGTGTAATCGCTTCGTCGGATTTATCGTCAAAATAATACATCAGTCCGAGATGTATCCGTGCATAATACTCTTTATCGTTGAGAGAAATTGCTTTCAAAAATTCTTTCTCGGCGAGGACGGAATTATTTGTTTTTTTGTAAGCATAGCCGAGTTTGGAGCGGGCATCGGCGGAATTGGGATCTATCGCAATGGCGTTTTTCAACTCAACAACCGCTTCGGCAAATTTTCCCTCTCTTACCAAAAACCAACCCTTATCCATAAACATCCAGAAATTGTCGTAGTTGACGGAGAAAGTGCTGGCGGCCGAAAAGTATTTGTCCTTTTCCGATTTTTTTTCCGTGTTAATTTTCAAGTTTTTACCGTCCGAAATGATTTCAATGTTACCGTCAATATCTGTTCTGTATAATTTAACGTTAAGTTGCTTATATTTTTCAAGTGTTGAAAAAACCGGCAGGCCATAATCGTTGGGATAGCCGACGGTAAGTACGGCAATTTTGGGTGCTACCTTTTTCAGGAATTCATAACTTGATGATGAACTGCTTCCGTGGTGCGGGATTTTCAAGACGGTAGATTTTATTTTTGTCCCATACCTTCGTAAAAAATTCTCGGCTTCTTTTTCTATATCGCCTGTAAAAAGAAACGAATTTTTACCGTGCACAAGTTTTATCACTATAGAGTGGTCGTTATATGCCGCAGTGCTGTATAAAATCTCGTTTTTTGAGTTTAACACAATCGCTTCGCATCCGCCCCAATCGTATTTTTCACCGACGGCAACTATTTTATATGCCGCACCGCTTTTTTTAACTTCTTCAAGGAAATCCTGATAGGGCTCAACCGGCGAGACGATTCCGCCGTCTAACACCTCCGATACTTTAAAATTTTTAAGAATATATTCCAGCCCGCCGTAATGGTCGCCGTGAGGATGTGTAAGAACTACGGTATCAATTTTTTCTATATTTTTACTTTTAAGAACGGGGGCTATGTTTTTTTCGCCTGCATACCACAAACCGCCGTCAATAAGTATGTTTTTATTTAACGGTGTCTGAATTAAAATCGAATCGCCGACCTGACCGACATTTATGAATGTAACTGTCAGGTCGGAAGCGTTGATAAAAGTTAAAAATAGAAAGTTAAAAATTAAGATTGAAATATTTCTAAACATTTTTACCGGACCTCCGGCACATTAAATAAATCTATTTTTATGTTTTTATTGAGATTGAGTTTTTTGAGAATCAAGGTTGTTCTTATATCCCCGCCGGAACTTATAAAATCCAATTTGTGCGGAAATTTTATTTTTCCCGACAGTTTATAGTTGGAAGGAACAATGCCGGAACCGTTGGCAAATTTTATCTCGGAAACTGTGTGTTCTTTTTTATCAACTTTTATTTTTATAAAATCGTTTTTGAATATATAAAAATTTTTCTCCTCCGAAACATTATTAAGTCCGTCAAAACATTCCGCATCAAAAATACTGAAAATATCCTTAACCCAAAAAAAATTGTCGGTAAGATTGTATGTCTTTTTGTCCGGCGTGATATAAACAATCGTTCCCTGACGCATCAAAATAAGTCCCTGCGGCATTGAGAACAGCCCTAAAATTTCAAACCGCAACTGTTTTGGTTTCTTGAAAAAAAACGGTCCGCTTACCCCGTATCCCTCATTTTTATAGACGGTATTAGCACTGGCAAAACCGGAAATGTCCTGTATTTCTTTAAAACTTTTTAGTGCCCGCAGTTTTATTATATCCTTTGACCACTTTAAGTTTCTACGGTACTTTTTTATCTTTTTTTTAACTGCTTTGATTTTTTCAATGGAAAAAGATGTCTCCCAGCTATCAACTGCCATCTGGTTATCTCCGAGAGCAAAATAACAGTCGCCGAGATGGTCAAAAATCACGGCATCATCCAGTTTTTCAGATGCTTTTTTAAGTAATGCCAGCGATTCGTCATATTTCATCTTTCGGTAAAAAACCCAGCCGAGCGAATCAATATAAGCGGGATTTTCGGGGTCTAAATCCAGCGCCTTTTTTATAAGTTCTTCCGCTGCGTTAAGTTTTATGTTTTTGTCGGCAAATGTATAGCCGAGATAATTATATGCCACCGCAGAATTTGAATCAATTTCTATCGTCTTAAAAAACTCTTTTTCCGCGAATTCCTGTTTTTTTAATTTATCATAAACAATTCCCAGTTCAAACCGGTATTTTGAATTTTGCGGTTCAAGTGCAACCGCTTTTTTCAGATAATTTTCTGATTTTTTATACTTGCCTAAAACCTCGTAATTCATCGCAAGAAAAAAATACACATCGGAAATTTCAGCGCCGAGAGCCACTGATTTTTCAAAAGATTTTATTGCTTCTTTCGTGTTCTGTTGAATTGTAAAAACATAGCCCTTTTGTATATGCGGTTCCGGTGATTTTTTATCTATGGATATAGATTTGTCAAAATATTTGAGTGCTGTTTCATAGTCCTTTTCTTCAAGAGATAGGAGACCGAGATAATAGTCAATCCAGTGATTTTTCGGGAACTTCTCTTTTGCTCCTATAAGATATTTTTTTGCCGATGGATAATTCTTCTCAAGAACATAAAGTCCTGCAATTTTCATCGTAAGTTCCGCATCGTCCGGCAATATTTTTATCAGTTTATCGTATAACTCAATCGCTTTGTTGTAGTCCTTTTTTTCTTCATAGATACCCGCAAGGGCAATTAGCGGAACAACGGAATTACCGTCTATTTCAGCAGCTTTATTCAGATATAATTCCGCTTCCGCCGGCCGAGCAAGTTTATTATACAAAATCCCGATACTGACATAAACATCCGGTGAATCCGGAGCAATCTGCAAAAATTTTTCAAAATATAAAATTGCCTTTTCATATTTGCCTGTTTCGGAATATAAAACTCCGAGATTATAAAGTGCTTTTTCATTTGCCGGCGCCGAGGACAGTATTTTTTCATATACCGAAATTGCATCTTCAGGTTTTTTATTGTAAATTGATAATTCCGCCATAAGTTCTGATGTTGATTGGTCGTCGGGGGTGACTTTAGAAATTTCAGAAAGAACCTCTGATGCCGCCTTTGTGTCACCTGTTAAAATATACAGATTGACCAGTTGTTTTTTTAGATAAACCGAGCCGCTATCGTATAAAGTTGATTTTTTATATTCCTCTATTGCTTGAGGATATTCACCTTTCATCTGGGCAATGTTGCCCAATAAATAATGATAATAAGCGTCAGATTGGGAAGCGGAAACGACAGTGAGAAGTGAGAAGTGAGAAATGAAAAATAAAAAAAATAAATAATATTTTTTCATAAAGTTTTTGCCATAATTACGGCATCGTCGGAATTTGGATAGTATTTTTTTCTTACTCCTATTTTTTTGAATCCAAATTTCTCATAAAGTTTTAATGCCGGGTAATTGCTTGCTCTTACTTCCAGAAACATCTTTTTTATTTTCATCGCGTAAGATATATCTATAATGTATTTCATAAGTCTTGAACCGAGACCTTTCCTTCTGAATTTTTCCTTAACGGCAATGTTAGTAATCTGTCCTTCGTCGGAAACTCTCCATAGACATATATAACCGGCGATTTCGCGGTTTTCTATCGCTGCAAAAAAATTTGAGAATTCAATCTGCAGCTCCCTTTCAAACAAATTTTGTGACCACGGATCCGGATATGATTTTTTTTCAATTTCGGTAATTGCACGTATGTCCTCAATCCGCACCCGGCGAATCCCAATTTTAGTATCTTTTTGTCGATTTACAACCGGCATAATGCTCTTGGGCAAAAGCCCTCCTTATATACAAAGGCAGAACTTCATTATAATTGTGCAATCCGGCGTTTTCCAATTTTCTGGATGCCAAAAAACCAACGGCGGAAGCGGATAACTTCACTACAACGCATTTTCTATTATCCGGTATTACTCGGCAAATTTCATAACTTCCTGCAACCGTTGACTTATTATCCAATATTTTTAAGAATTTTTCAACCTCAATTATTTTATATTTTGTTTTTCTTTTTAGCCCATCATACTCTGCCGTGTAAACTTCACCGCGGAGTGCATCTACTATCGGGAAAATTTTCCCGGAAACATTTTTTTCTTTTAATGCGTTGAAAACCAAACAATCCAGACACGAAACACCGACAACAGGTAATTCCAGAAATTGTCCGTAAGCCCTTGCCAAAGAAACGCCTATTCTGCTGCCGGTGAAAGAACCGGGACCCACATCAACTGCTATGGCATCAAACTGTAAGTTTTTTTTTGTTATATTTTTTATAATATCAAAAATTTTGGAGGACGAATTTTTCGGCAAAAAAATATTCTTTTCGGCAATGATTTTATCGCCGATTATTACAGCGGCTCCGCAAATGTTACCCGATGTTTCAATGGCAAGTATTTTTTTCATAAATCAGAAATCCGGACAGAATAAAAATTAAAATAATAGTTATCAAAACACTCGCCATAAACGACCAAGGCATAAAAATAAAAATTATGTTTTTTGATGCGGGAGCGACCGCAACGGAACGGGTTAAAAACTCCGTCGCAATTATTTTTGATTTAATTCCGTCCGTATAAACTCTCCAGCCGGGATAATTGAGGTCGGACAGAACTACCTCGCCGGCTGATGTTATATTTTTCTCAATTATTATTTTTTGATTACCGTGTTCCTTAATAACAAGCGGAATACTCCGTATTTTTTTTATGTTTTTATTTGTTAAAAATGCCGGCGAAATATAATCGCTATTTTTGTAGATTTTTATAGTTGGAAATTTAAAAGACAATCCGATTTCTTTAATAAGAGAATAATTTTTATTCTTTAAATTTTCAGTTGCAAGTATGTATTTTACATTTTTTTCGGCTAATTTTAACAATTCCGATTCATTTACGATTGACAACGGCGAATATATGTTCATCATCGGAATGTTAAAATAAATCCCCATATTGGGCGGAATATAATTTAGATAATCTCTTTGTGAAAAATAACTTATCCTGGGATTTGTTGACAGAACATAATTTTTAATACATGCTTTTTGTCCTTCGTCAATAATCGCCACTCTTATGTTTTCTTTGTCCTGTTTAAGAAATTTCACCGTTGACGGCAAGGAAAAATAATCAATATCAATAACCTTGTTATAACCGGAAGAGAAAATTACAAGTTCCAAAGAAACAGCAAAAAAAACCAGGAAACGAAATTTTCTTAATGACTGAAAACCGTAGCCGGAAATAACGGCAAAAGCAAAAACTACAAAAACTAAAAATCGCTGCGGTAGTCGGAAAAAATTGAAAATCGGAATTATCGACACAATTTTAAAGATAACCGGAAATACTAATAAAAAACTGATAACTGCCAAAAAAAGTATGAAAAAAAATCTAATAAACCTTTCTTTTTTATTTTTCATCAAACCGACAACGACCAATAAAATTGTCATAATTCCGACGAAAGCACAATTTTCATATAGTATGCTGTCGTTTCTCATATATGTTCCGATTACAGGATTGCCGAAAATATACGGATAAAAAAACAGTAAAATGTCTTTCGGATAATATCCCCACGAAAACATATCAAGCGGATTTATGCCTTTGCTTCTTATTGAATGCGGAATAAGTTCAATTGTGGGCAGCACCTGACAAAAAGCGATTAAAATTCCTAAAATTGTCGACAAAAAATACTTGAAAATTTCTATGACTTTTTTGGTATTAAATATCTGCCAGAAAAACAAAATTATTCCAGAATAAAAAGCAATTTGCGGAAAACCTGTTAATAACTGCAAGGCGAAAATCAAAGATAAATGTAAATATTGTTTTTTTAAAATAAAAAGAAAACCAAGCGGAATCCAGATACAAGCATTAAATAAATTCATATGTTCGGCATGGCAAGCAAAAAATCCCGAAAAAATAAAAATAAACGAGGACAAAAGTGACGGTATCTTTTTCAGTTTTATTTCTTTTAAAAAAAGGTACATGAAAAATCCGCCTAAAAAAAGATGCATTAGAAAAACATAATTATACGCAATCCACTGCGGAAAAATTGCAAAAAGTATGTTTGGCGGATAAAAAAAACCACCCTGACCCTCGGCATGTATCGGAAAACCCAAAAACATATTATTATTCCACAGCGGGAATTCACCTATACGCAGAGAATTGCCGAAGAAGAACCTTGACGGATAGTACAGCAATGTTACATCTCCGACACCCTGCCACTGTCCGGTAAAAAGACCGAACAAAAAAATGGTCTTAAAGTGTATAACAAAAATTGCTAATACTAAAACTATGGATATCGCAGCCATTTTATTTCTCTCTCATTTTTACTTTTAATTTTTATACGAATTTCAATTCTTTTTTTCGGCAAATTTTTTTTGCCCAATTTTTCAGCCCATTCAATAATTGCAATTCCATTCCCATAAATATATTCGTCAAGCCCTAAATCGTTTATTTCTCCTGCGGAATTTAAACGATATAAATCAATATGATAAACCGGAAATTTCCCTCTGTATTCGTTCACAATCTTAAAAGAAGGGCTGTTGACAAAATCTTTAACCGCAAGTCCTTTACATATACCTTGCACAAACACCGTTTTGCCTGCCCCAAGTGAACCAAAAAGACAGATAACATCAAATGGTTTAGCTGTCAGGGCTATTTTTTTGCCTGTTTTTTCTGTTTCTTCAACACTTGTAGATTTCAATTTTTTCATTTCCTCGTAAAAATATAAAAATTGTCATGCCACTGTCCGAAATTTTCAAATTTTTTAACAAAAACAAATCCTTCTTTTTCTATTTTTTTTAGTATATTTTTTTTACTGGGTCCGAATTGATGTAAGTCAAAATCACCGAGAGCAATTAGCCCTATTTCTTTATCTGAAACATAATCCAAAAATATTTCACTATTTACTGTTTTATACTTCTCGCATTTTTCGCTGGGCCAAGATGGTTCATATGAAAAACAACCCAAAGCAAAATTAAGAGGAATATATTTCCCCGATTGACTGGCAAGTAAAGTATTAAACGTTAATATGATTTTGCCGGCACCAGCAGTTTCTTTTATGTACTTTGAAACATAATTTATCTTTTTTATTGGATTTTCTTTTTGAAAAATCCTATGTTTTCTGACAAGCAGGGATTGTTCAGTAAAATTTGCAATTAAAATAAATATGACAAATAAAACACCGATTTTGCTATATTTTATAATTTTATCCAATGCGCAAGCAATAATCACAAAAGTTAGCGGTAAATTTAAACTATTGTAATAACTTCCGCCGGCGGCAAGAGGAAAAAGATGAGCAATAAATAAAACAATAAATGTGAAAAAAAGAAAAACGAGTTCTTTTCTATATTTATCTTTTTTTAAACATATATATGTAAAACTTAAAATAAATATAAATAAAATAAAACCATAGTCTTTAAAATTAAGCCGTAAAATTTCCCCCATCATAGAAAACCGTTGTACCATACTAATCGCAGTACTTGCTCTTCCTATTAAGTTATAAAAAAGAACAGCAGGAGATTTAATAATAAATAAACCGAAAACTGTAGAAAAAAATAATATTGTAACTGCCGCTAATGTAACGAATATCTTCTTTTTGTTTTGACTTCGTATTGTTAAATATACTATAAAAACCGGAACCACCGACAATATACTTAAACGAATTGACGCTGCAATTAGAATAATCAAATAGGGTAAAATTATTTTATTATTATAGGATATCGCTATAAATAACGCGAGATAAAGAAAAAAAGCCGCTAATGAATATGTTACAATAACATTATAATGGGCAAGTACATAAACGGATGTTATTAAAATCATAAAATAAATACTTAAAGAGCGAATTCCACCAATTTTTTTAGAAATAAATCCGGCAAAAATAAGTCCGCCTATACCAAAAGCAGTCATAATAATTCTTCTTACTAAAAAATCAGGGCCAAATAATAAGTGAAAAATGCCCTGACTTAATGTGAAAACCGGACCTTGGATAGAATAATAAACCATATCGGATATTCTGCCAGCAGCGACCAATCGCCCCGCATAAAGATAATTGCCTTCATCAACAACAACATCTCTATGGAATATAAATACTCCAAGCAATGCAGACAGAAGCAGTATAAAAAAAATGATTTTACTTAAATCTCCACTTAAAGTTTTTAATTGAAACAAGATATACCCCCAGCAGGAGAAACATTAAAGAACCGTAACCGTATTTTAACGAGATGTATTCAAGACAGCCGCCGAACATTGAACCGATTAAATTTGAGCCTAAAGATGACGGCGGGTTTTCCGATTTAGAAAATGATGTGGCAAAAATTATTCCCGAAAAATATACCGGTAAAAATAAAAGCAACGATGATAAAACAACTTTCACATAAAAAGGAAAAATCAAAAATGTTTTTAAAGGGATCAGAATGTTTGCCGCGATAATCAGGAAAAGATAGATATAAAATTTTTTGTTGTTATCGGGAGAAAACCGGTTAGTAAAATACGTCGCAAAAAATGCCATAATAAGTATCGCAATTATGACTATTGAATTAACAATCCAGGTTGAACCGAAAAGCATCGCCATTCTGATAATTGCGGATGTTTCCAAAATCATAAAGCCCGCTCCGAGAAAAAAGAAATGGTTGTTTATACCGTAAGAAACATCCGACGATGCGAAAACAAGCAATCCTGCAAAAAATAATATCATAAAAATAGCCGTAACATAATGTATCGGAATTGTCGGCTCTTTAAGATACAGAAATGGCCAGTTATCAGTGGTTGATTTAATCTGATAATTTGATGTTAAAAACAACGGGACTTTTCGCTTCGGAAATAATTCCGCCTTTTGGGGAAAATTTATTTTTTCAATTCCCGGGCCGTTAAACAGCACGGCAAAATGCTCTTTTTCCTGTTCATTATAGACAATTGTTTTTTTGCCGAAAGTTTCTTCTAACATTTTTGACAGACGCTCAACTATCCAGATTTTTCTGAACTGATTATATATAACAACAACGCCATCGGCGGTTAAATGTTTTTTTACATCTTCAAAAGCATCCTTTGTAAAAATAAAATTTTCCAGCCGCACCGACGAGAATTGCGAAAATACCGTCAGCGAATCAATCAGGGCAAAAATTATCAAATCGTATTTTTCGTCTGATTTTTTAAGAAAAGCACGGGCATCATCATTGAAAATTTTTACTTTTTTATTTTGATAGGGTTTATTCGGGTGCCGATTTCCTATTTCAATAATCACAGGATCTATTTCAACAGCATCTATTTTTTCAGCGCCGTTTTTTAATGCAACTGCCGCATCATTTCCGGTACCGGCACCGAGTATCAAAACTTTTTTTGGTTTTTTCACAAGTTTGTACGGGAACTCATAGTTATTGACAAACTCTTTGTCTATATTAAGCATTATCTGATGAGGGATTCCGTTGACTATTACAGCGTTGGCATTGTTGATTACATCAATTCTATAATAAGGCGAAAAAATTGCACCATAACTTATCATCCATATGAAAAAAAATGATAATATAAACGCGAGAACATTAAAATAAAAAAGCCGTTTTTTGTACAGATAAGGCAAAAGACACAAAAAGGCAATCACAAACCACACAAGAGGCGAACTGTTAAAAAATGAAATTGCTGTAAATAACCCGACGCCAAAAATTGCTCCGCAGATATTTATTATGTAAGCAACAAGCGGCTTAATGCCCGAAAATGCCCTGCCGACCTCCTGCCCGAGAGAAATAAACATTACAGTTGCAAGTATAAAAATAACCGGAAGAAACCACCATGCGCTTGCATTATACAACGGCACGCCTTTGGCAAAACCGGAAGCGGTAAAATATACGCTTATATCGGAATTAACCGTCAATCTGATTATTACCTTCCAGAATATAACACACAAAATTAAAAAAAATGAAGGAAATAAAACTATGAAATCCGTCTTTTTGGATACAAGGAGCATCCCGATACCCAAACCCAAAAAACATGCAAGCAAGACAAAATTGGAAAAATAAGAAAGCATGACAACATTGGAGTTGAACCACCTGATGCATGCAATTTCTAAAAAAAGCGACGCAAAACTTATAAGAAATAATCTGAAATATTTTTTCATCATTGTATTTTGTAAATTGTAAATTTTTCTAACGGCCTTTTTGAGACCGAATACGGCAGAAGACCGTACATGTTTAAGTGAAAACCGGCGTTTGTTGACGGACTCATCGTCCTGAACGGATTTTTTGTAAATACATATTTTTCGTAAACTCGTTTTTCCTTTTTTTCTATCTCAGGGTTAAGTTTTGTTCTTACGGAAAAAATAGAAGCAATTAAATAATTTCCCGACAAATTATCGGCAATGCTTTCGCTTAAACAAATAAATCCGCTTTTCTCCATATAATACTGAAAACCGCGGAAACTCATATCACCCCTGAAATAAATTTTACCCGTATAGTTTGATTTTAGATAGTTAGCAATCTCTCTATATGAATTCGCTAAAATATAATCGGAATGTGCAAGAAATAACGACAAGATAATTCCTGCGGTAACCGTTATTGTCAAAAAAACTTTTCTGCCCGATACTTTTTCCGATATTTTTACCGATAGCATTATTACAGGCGGCAAAAGAGGCAAAAGATATCTTACAGCAATTATCGCAGAAACGGATGCAAAAAAAAGAAAATATAGAAAAAACCAGAATATAAGGAAAAATATCTCGTTTTGGAAACTTGTTTTTTTAAGATGCTCCGCAAAAATAAAAATAAGTATAACCGACGAAGATATAAAAACACCGAGAAACAAATTTTGAAGATTAGGATAACCGAGTAAGTTAAAAAAAAGATTTACAACTGAGAAAAAAAATATAAAAAACCAAATGTAAACTTTATTGTATTTGAAACTAATCCATAAAATACTCAAAGGAAAAATAAGAACTCCTCCAATGTAGGTCAAAAGCGGGATTTCTTTTACGATACCGAAAAACAGTCCTACCGATAGTGATTTTTTGAAAATTTGAATTTCGCCATAAACTAACTTATTATGCATTGACCAGACAGTTAAAAATAAAATCGGAATCAAAAAAAATATAAGATTTTTTTTTAGTTTTTTATTAAGTAAAAACCATGTAAAGACAACCGGCAGATTTATAATCGCTGCAAATTTTATAAGAACCGCCAAACCGAGTAAAATCCATCCGAGCGCCTTTTCCTTAATTGCAAAATAGATACCCCACAGCGAAAACGCGAGCATCGGAATATCAAGCATAATATCGGTAGCATTCACAAAAAATGCCGGACTTGCTATTAAAAGAAGTGCGGGAAAAAACGGATCAATTTTTAATTCTTCGGAAAGAAAAAATATGCCGATAACTGCAAATAGAGTAAAACCAAAAAAAATAAGATGAAGAACCTTTTCATTTTCTCCAAAAAATTTCATACATACCGCCAAAAAATATGAAATCAACGGCGGATTATTGGCAACATCCCACCCGTGATAATTTTTTTCGGCGCAGTTTATTTGAAAATCAAACGGTTTAAGCGGTTCTCTCAAAATCTGTTTTGCAGTATAAATGTAAAAAATTGAATCACCGGAAATCGCTTTATTAAAAAACGGCAAAAAAAGAATAAAGCATAAAAAACTTAAAAACAACAATTTTGAAAAATTATTTCTTAAAATGATCATATCCGTTATCTTTTAAGTTGATTTTTTTATTGTTTGAATCAAGGTAAATAATTTTTTTGTTTTTTGTAATTTTTCCTACCTCGTAAAATCTTTTTTCAAAATATGATTTTTTACCGGGTGGGACGGTAAATATCAGTTCATATTCTTCGCCGCCGAATAAAATCAGGTTAGAAGTTGGAAGTTGGAAGTTGGAAATAAAAGATTTAAACTCGTCGCAGACGGGAATTTTGTCAAAATAAATTTTGCAGCCAACCTTTGATTCCTGACAAATAAAACGAATGGACTTATCAAACCCGTCGGAAGAATCAATCATTGAAGTTGCAAAACCGGATTTTGCGATAAAAAGTCCTTCTTTAATTCGCGGGTATGGATTCAGATGTTTTTTTTTAAGTTCTTTGTAGCCCGAAATACCTTTTTGTAGCAGGTAAAGTCCTGCCGAAGAATCCCCGAAATTTCCAGTCGTGAAAATTAAATCGCCGGCGACCGCTCCGCTTCTTTTTATACCGGAACCGCGAATCGTTTTTCCTATAAGTGTAATTGAAATTATAACAGCAGCGGGAGATTTAACGGTATCTCCTCCTATAATTTCAACATTGAACTCGGAAGCAAGTTTACTTATTCCGCGATAAATTTCATCTGCGTCTGCAATTTTCGTTTCAGCAGGAAAACCGGCGGTTACAAGAGAGTAAAGCGGCATACCTCCCATCGCAGCAATATCGGAAAGGTTAACGGCAAGTGATTTATATCCGATATCAAAAAAACTGTAATATTTTTTTGAAAAATGGACATTTTCTACGAGCGTGTCTGTTGTAAAAAGAACATATTCACTACGCCTGCATTTTACGACAGCACAATCGTCGCCTATACCGACAACCGTTCCTGAATGATGAACCGCTTTTTTGTTTTTCTCTCTTATTCTTTCTATTAAACCAAACTCGCCGAGTTGAGATATTTTCAATTATTTATTTTCCTCTGATTTCGCTTTTGCCCTGTCCTTGATTGCCGAAACACCGGCTATAACTGCGAGAATTCCGCCCAGCACAAGTCCGGAAGAAAGTGTTCCTTTCAGACAGACCTTAAAATCATCCCACATATAAACAGGAATACCAAAAAGCGGGCCGCCGAACAATAAAACAACACCGATTAAAACCGCAACAATACCGCCAATTACTGCCATCATTTTGCATCACCTCCCTGCAAATTTACTACTTGAAACGAGTCAAGATTCCCGTGAATTTTTAGATTGATATTTCCTTTATCAAAAATAATAATTTTCTTTTTATGCCGGAGGTTTGACAAAAAAATTTTGTTGAATAATTCTCCGCGGCCTTTGACACTGACATCAAACTTTGCCTCATCCGGGTTCACAAGTTTTTCAATACTACCCGAAATTATTATATTTTTTTTATCACTTTTAAAAACCGCGTTCTTTATTTTAAGATACTGTTTTTTGAAATCATATTCAGCATCAATATACGCTCCGACACCTTCCATATTAAAAAATATTTCTATCGGGAATACGCCGGTAATTGATGCATTTTTTATATCAATTTGAATGTCAAAAATTTCAAGTTTGCCGCAAGAAAAACTTCCGTCTTCAATCTTTAATCTGCTTAAAACTAATGTGTGGCCAGAGTATAAAATGCTTTTTTTTGTTTTGAAATTTCTAAAGTTTTTTCCTATGTTGATTTTTGGTTTTATTATTTTTATTTCGTTAAAAGCAACCTGCTTTCTCGGAAACGGAAATAAATTGGGAGAAATTATTGTTTTTTCAATTTTTAATTCAAATACATCCGGCAGAAAAATCACAATATCGCTCAGTTTAATCCCGCTTAAACTGAGCGATATATCTCTTAATTCGGTTTTAGCTCCGGAAATATGTGAGATTCTTCTCTGTACATAACTTTTTAAAAGTTTGGACGGAAAAACGAATTTTCCTACGACCGTAAAAATAATTATTAGAGAAATTATTATTATAAAAACCGACAAAATTATTTTTTTTAACCCGGTCATTACTTTTTAAGTATTATGATTTCCACTCTTCTGTTTTGTTCTCTGCCGGCGGCCGTTTTATTATCCGCAAGCGGTTTTTCTTCGCCGTAACCCACCGCTTTCAGCCGTTTTGAGTCCACTGCGTATTTTGAAACAAGAATATTGCTGACCGACTGTGCCCGTTTTTCGGATAACTTTTTATTATATGCGTTGCTTCCGTAACTGTCCGTGTGCCCTTCAATCAAAATTTTATTTTCCTGGTAATCCTGCATAAGTTTTACCACTTCGTTCATAACCGAAAAAGATGCAGGTTTTAATTCTGCCTTGCCGGAATCAAAAAGTACCGACGATGCAAGGTTAACAACCAGCCCTCTTTTTTCCTCTTTAACGGAAATATTTTTTACTTCAGGAATAATTTTTTCCTGTATATTAACATCTATTTCAACCGGTTCGGCTTCTGTTTTGTTGCCGACTGCATCAAGCACGCTAAATTTGATTTTATATTTACCGTCGGGAACAACATTTTTGTAATAATCGTCTTTGCCATCCCACCTGAAACTTTTCAGAATATCCGCTTGACCTTTTTTTGATATCACCTCAATACCTTTTAAATTTTCAATTGATACCTGCCAGAGCGAAAAACCTACAGGGTCCTCGGCAATAAACGAAATATCAACAAAATCATCTGTGCCGTCATTATTCGGAGTGATCCCGTAAGTTGAAACTGAAATTCCGACGAATGGTTCCAGTGTGTCCACATTAACCCATAATTCGTTTGAACGGGCGGGATATTTGCCGTCAATAGTCATCACACAGACATATTTACCGTCCGGAACAACCGCATTTCTTTCATCAGTTCCGTCCCATTCAAGTGCCACGGGAATCATTTCATTACCTGTAAAAGTTTTTATGGGAACGCCGAGGTCATTTTTTATTTCAAGCGTCCATTTTTTGATTTTGCCGGCATCCGCGGAAATAATAAATCTTGTTTTTTCGTATAAACCGTCTCTGTTCGGCGAAATCGCTTTCGGCAGCGAATCCAAAATAGCAGTTCCCTCTTTTTTGGCCAGACATAAATTGGACAGATAAAAAATGTGAATTACACAGATAAAAAAAATTCTCACGCCAAAGGCGGATTTTCCAAAAGTGGATTTCGCGAAGCACGGTCCCGCATGAGCGGGGCTCAACATTTCATTCAACATAAAACCTCCAAAAATCCGGAGAGGGAGAGATTTGAACTCTCGATCCCGCAAAGCGAGATACGGGTTTTCGAGACCCGCGCCTTCAGCCGCTCGGCCACCTCTCCAGTAAGAACCGAATTACACGAATTGCAACGAATATTGCGAATGTTTTTGTTCGTTAAATTCGCTATTACTCGCGCTATTATCTTTTGTATTTTAATACATATTAGACGTATTGTCAATAACCGTTTTCCATCTTTTATGGAACCAAAACCAGTGGTCAGGATATTTTTTAATAAAACCCTCTAAAATCTGAGTATATTTTGAGGTTAAAAGTTCAATGTCTTTTTCGTCATTACCGGTTTTTTTGAAATCAACTTTTAGAAATTTTATTTTATGTCTGTTAAACGGTTTCTGCCTTATACAAAATCCCATAATTACCGGCACACCGGCGCGCAAAGAGAAAACTGCGGGACCTTTCGGAGTTGAAGCAGACCGGGAAAAAAAATTGACAAACACGCCGTCCCTTCTTCCGGCATCCTGGTCGGAAAGCATTGCTACAAATCTGCCGGTTTTAACCGCTTTCATAACTCCTTTTAACGCCATCTTTAATTGAATGATTCCGATTTTTTTTATTTTTCTGTAAAAATTGAGCAGATTGTCCACCGGAACATTGTGCTGTTTTCCGACCAGAAAATCAAGCGGATAGCCCTTTTGACAGGTAGCGGCGCCCATAAGTTCCCACGAGCCGAAATGCCCCGCCACAAACACCGCGCCCTGTTTTTGAGCAATAAGTTCGTCAAGATATTCCAGCCCTTCAAATTCAATTTTATTATTTATGAGTTTTTTTAGTTTTAGTTTTGGAAAGGATAAAAGTTCCATCATTGACATCCCGAAATTTTGATATGTCCGGCGGGCAATATCAAAGAGATCATCAGGATTTTTATTTGAGAAGGCAAACGAGAGATTTTTCATAACAACATCTCTTCTGATTTTTAAGACAAGAAAAGCAATGTCACCGAGACGGCGGCCGAACCACAATGCCAACTTCAAGGGAATAATCAGGACAAATATATTAAAAATAAAAAGTAAAACAAATTCAATCAGGTGGCTGATTTTTTTCATTTTTTTTCGCTTCGCTCTTTTCACGGAACTGACTCGGAATTATCCGTGCCTGTTCTGTGGTTTTTTCATTCCCTCATTTTTTTCAACATATAGATAGCCGATGAGTTTTTCGGGTCAAGTTCAAGTACTTTCTCAAATTCCTCTGAACTCTCTTTTAATTTTCCCTCGTAATAATAAGCAATGCCGAGATTTAAGCGGGCATCAATTAAAGAAGGATTTATACTTATGGCTTTGATATAATTTTCTTTTGCCTTTTTTCTGTCACCGAGCGTAAAATAGATATTTCCCAGATTATTAAATGCCCCGCCGTTCTCAACTTTCGGGTCAAGAAGCGCCGCTTTTGTAAAATTTGCTATGGCGAGGTCGGCGGAGGCCTTGTTAACTTTGATTTCGTTAGCAAAAAGATAACCCAACTTGAAATACAGGCGGGCGTCGGAAGGATTTGCGGCGAGCATTTTTACAATTTCTTTTTTTTGGTCGGCGGAATTAATAATTCTTTTATCCAGAAAATCTTTGCTTTCAAAAACAATCTTCCAACTCCTATATTGTTTTATAACCATTCTATATTCTAAAAAAATAACTGCCGAAAGAAGAACAATTATAATAAATATTTTTTCGGATTTTCGTAATTTTATCTCTTTCGTTTTTACCGTTGAATGAGACGAAAGTATTCCGAATACGGAAAAAAGATAAAATGAGGAAATTGTAAAACGCATATCAACCGAAAAAAAATTCTGGACCAGAAGTCCGATTGCCGACGAAAATAATGCGGTATAAATCAAAAACTCTTCTTTATCATGAAGCCGTTTGTAAAATTGATAGGCGTTGTGAAATACGGAAAAAAGTATCCACAGAAAAATCCCGAAACCGACGACTCCCAACTCGGCAAGAATCTGCACAAACTCCGAGTGGGCGTCATTGACGATATTTTGCGACTGAGGCCAGATTTTTTTAAGTTCATCCGACGCATAATCCGGAAAACTTATATGAAAACTGCCTAAGCCCACTCCCAGAACCGGTTTATCAAAAAGCATTCTTAGGGAGTCACGCCAAATTACAAGATGCCCTTGTTGTCGCATCCAGACATTTTTCGTTTTTAAAGTGAACAAAAATCCAAAAATTATCAAAATAAAAATTAGAATTAATTTTTTTTTGGCTTTTGAATTCAATGACAAAAAAATAGAAACTATAGTTGAAACGATAAACGCAATCCATCCCGCGCGAGTTTTACTAAAATACAGCGCAATAAGATATGAAATTAAAATGAAAAACCATAGAACCTTGTATGACGGCTCTCTTTCACGCATCAACTTAAAAACTGCAAGCGGGATAGTGGCAACAAGAAATGCGGCAAAAAATATGGGATTTCCGAAAGTGGAAAAAATTCTGTTAACCTGCGGCGTTCTTACAATCCAGAACCCTCCGTAATGGGTCATAATTCCGTATATTGCCGCAAGGAATCCGCCGATAACCCAAAAAATTATAGCGGTGTTTCTGTTTTGTTTATTATCGTATAGATTGGAAAAAAGAAAAAAACTTGCCGACGAAACAATCACTCTGTAAAGCTCCAATTCCGCCACATGTTTGTTTTTAGATACCAGATACATAAAAACAACAAAAACAAACCAGACAAATACCGGTTTATTTAACTGAGAAATCTTAAGGTTGATTTTGTCATAAAATAATTTGTGAACCGTCCATAAAATAATAATTGAAAAAAGTCCGGTTTCTAAAAGCCATAGTTTCCATCTTGTAATTTTTTCATCCGGCACGAGCGGAATCAAAAAAAATAATATACCGGCAAGAATTACGATAATTGACGAAAATTTATTTTGTGCTGATATGAGATGCATTTTTTCCATAAAAAATTAACTCTTTCTCCTGTCTTTGAAATAAGATGATTTCGGAATTTCTTTCGCAACCGCTTTTACTTCGGCGGCAAGTTCGGCAAGCTGGGCATAATGGATAAAATTGCGTATTTCATTAGAGACAATACCTATTGAGACGGACATCAACGGAAACGCCTGGACTTTTCCAAGACGGTCTTTTGAAATAATATATCCGCGGGATCTGTCCTCACCCGAATAATATGCCGATATATTTTCGTCAAAAAGTTTAATAATATGCAGGCAGATATTTTCGGCGCATCCGGGAGTTGTCACAACTATAAAATCATCACCGCCGAGGTGACCGATCATATCCAAAACTGTTCCATGATTTTTTACCGCATCAATTGTGAAATTAGCCGTTTCCTTTATTATAATATCACCCTTTTCAAAACCATAATTATCGTTGAATGATTTGAAATTATCAAGGTCAATCCAAAGCACCGCAAATTTTTCTCCGGAGGAAATTCTTTTTGTGATTTCTTTTTCAATTGAAACATTTCCGGGAAGTCCCGTCAGAGGATTTACGGCACGGGTTTCGTGATACCTGTTGAGAATTCCGTCAACACGAGCGGCAAGTTCGTAAGGGTCAAAGGGCTTCGTTAGATAGTCGTCGGCGCCTAATTTAAGACCTGTAATTTTATCTTTAGTCTGTGATTGCGATGTAAGCATGATAATCGGAAGCAGACGGGTTGCCGGGATTTCCTTAAGTTTTTCACAGACCTCATAACCGTTCATTTTCGGCATCATAACGTCAAGAATAATCAAATCAGGTATTTCTTTTAATGCCGATTGATATGCATCCAGCCCGTTATTAAACGAACTGACGGTATGCCCTTCGTTTTCAAGAGTGATTTTTATCAGTTCGGATATTTCAAAATCGTCGTCAGCAATAATAATTTTCGCCATTTTAGCATCACTGCAAAAGTGCAGAAGTTACTTTTGCTTTTCTGCTCTGCCTCTTTATCCTCCGATTGTTACAATTGTTATACCGGCCAAAGCAGATATTGTTATAATTGAAACTATAATTCCGAGCGGCGTAGAAAAAAAACTTTTTTTCTTTTGTGTTATTCCTCCTTCCGTAGTCTGATAAACTTTTATAGAAACGGTTGATATATTGCCGGAAGGATCTTTTGAGTTAACCTTTATAACATTTTCGCCGGAAGTTAAAGAAATATCAGAAATGAATTTTCCGTCGGGATCAATAGTAACATAAGCACCGTTTATATCAACAAGTGATTTCGCTTCGGCAGTACCTTTTATTTTTATAGTTTTATCGGCAAACTTTGTGCCATCCACCGGCTCGTCAATTTTAAGGGCGGGAGGCGTTTTATCCACAAAAATTTCCTTTGATGATGAAATTATACCCTCTGCGCCGGAAGAATCCAGATAGGCAACCCGCCAAAAATATCTACCTTCGGAAATGTTCACTTTTTTGATATCAAATTTCTCGTATATCGGCTTGATTTCATCATACGCCATATCAACAAAATTTTTATCCTTCGCTATTTGAATGTGATAATGAGTTATGTCCAGCCACGACGATGACGAAGCGGATTTTGACAGTTGGCCGCCGATATTGATTTCGCTGATATCTTGCTTTACATCTTTTATTTGAGGACTAATTTGAGAACCGGTTTTTTGGTCAACAAGGTCGGCGGGAAAATCTATATTGGGCGGAAGTTTTTTGGGTTCCATCGGCGGCAAATTTATTTTTACCTCAGTAGAAAAACCCTCCGGAACGGTTATCGTTTTATTTTTTGCGGTCACATCAACCGCACCTTTGTAGACGGCAACGACTGTTGACTGGTCTTCCTTGACCTTTGTCTTATAGTCGGCTATCGGAGTTTTTGGAGTAATTTTCGGCATAATAAAAGCCGTCGGAGTTCTTATCGGTATATTTGATGTTCTTATTTCGCCTGACAAAAGCCGCGTTTCTTCCGATTTTTCCTCCGGCTGAATTATAACAAGTGATGAAGGACCTATTGTCATCAAATTGCCAGACGGTGATTTTATCCCCGTATATGAACTTTCAAGCGTCCTTATGCCGTCTTTGTTATAAAGTTTTGTATTTAATTTTGCATCGGTCCAATCCATTTCTGCATGGCGCCGCATTTTTACTTCACGGGTAACTGATATAATCGTTGAAGAACGCAGCTGTTCCCTTATAAGCAAAACCGGAATTTTTAGTTTCATTCCGGGCAGAACATTATTAGGGTCGGCGGATATGTTGTTAAACTTTAGAATCTCGGGCCAACGGGAAGGTTCTTTAAGATAGTAATTCGCAACACCCCATAGCGTATCGCCGGATTTCACCTCAATTTCCTGAAGTTGCTGCGCGGAATAGAGATAATTGAAAATTGAAAATTGAAAATTGAAAATTAAAATTAAAAACAAACCATAATTCTTAATTTTTAATTGATAATTTTTAATTGCCGTTAAACGCATATTTCGCCCTTATCGTTTTTTTGCAGATTTTTAGGAATTGAAAAAATAAATTGTGAACCCTCGCCCAGTTTTGACTCAACCCAAATTTTGCCGAGATGCGCCTCAACAATATATTTTGTAATCGTAAGTCCAATGCCTGTTCCGCCGCGGGCTCTTCCTGTAACCTGCTGAAACTTATCAAAAATTCTATCAAGGTATTCCGACGGTATTCCTTCGCCGGTATCAATAACGGCAATCTGTATGTCTGTGTTTTTTTCTTTTGCAGAGATAGTAACTTTGCCTCCCGAGGATGTATATTTAATGGCGTTGCCGACCAGATTTATCAAAACCCGTTCTATCAATCCCTCGTCGGCGGAAATTGTTATTGACGGCATATCATTGCAAGTAAGTTCAAGTTTTCCCTCAATGGCTTTTGACATCATACTGCCGCAGACCCTCTCTGCCAAGTTTTTCATATCAAACCGGATAATAGATAATTCCATTTTTCCGACTTCCAGTTTTGCGACATCAAGTATGTCGTTTATCATCCCTAAAAGACGGTTTGATGATTTATTGACGATATCAAGAAAATGTTTTTGCTTTTCGTTAATCGGACCGACGGAACCGTCAAGAAGAAATTTCAAAAAACCAAGCATAGAGGTTAACGGATTTCTTAAATCATGGGTTATGCCGTGAAAAAAATCTTCCTTCATTTTTTCCACTTCTTTAACTCCTGTTATATCCCGCATAATAAAAATTATCCCGACGATTTTTCTTTTATCAGGGTCAGTAATAATCTGGGTTGAAACGGAGACAAAAAACGGCCTTGCCTGTGACAAATCAATCTCTAAAACCATATCCTGCTTTTCATAAACCTGTTTCATCGCCGAAACCAGCATTTCATTTTTGACGATATAAAATAAAGGTTCTTTAGTATCGCGGGGGATCCCGAGTATTTCGGAAGCCCTGTTATTCATAAGAACAATTTTGTTATTCTCGTCGGTAAGAACCAGCCCGTCATTTATTGAATATACGATTGCCGAAAGTTTATCCGCCTGCATTTTTGAAAAGTTGGAAAGTTCTGTTATCATATTGTTGAAATTAACTGCCAAATCGCTCATCTCGTCCCTTGATTTAATAACAACCTTTTTTGTAAAATCGCCGGCGGCAACATTTTTTGAGACATCTATTACTTTGAGAATTGGTTTTGAAAGCGAACCCGCAAGAATATAAGAAACCAAGATTGAAAGAAATAAAACCGCAAAAATTATAACCGTTGCGGTGTTTCTCATTTTATAAACGAATGAATACGCCTCCTTTTTTGTCTGCTGGAATATAACGCTCCATCCGAGTTTTTTCGCGGGGGCAAAAGCACCTATCATTTCTATGCCGTTTTTTGAAACGAATTCCTGACTGCCGACCCCTGCACGCAAAATTGCTTCTTTTACAATCGGTTCCCCTGAAACATCCTCAAAATTTATTGCACGATTTTTAATATTATGAAAAATAATTCTTCCCGCTTTATCAACTATGTACATAGAACCTGTTTTTCCTATGCGGGTTTCATCAACAATTTCCGAAATGCTGATAAGTGAGACGCAGATTTTAAGAATATACTTATTGGCAAGCGGAAAATAAAAATCTATCAGAGGTTTTTCCTGCTCGTAATAAATCGGACTTATTACATATCTGTGAGACTTTTTTATTTCCAGAAAAAATAAATTTTTCAGATAATTTTTAGGAGCAGGAGGGGATTTTTCAAATTTCGGATTTGATGCCACCACCTCGTCGCCGGCGTTGTCAATTATGGAAGCCCTTACAAAATCATCGGAGGCAATAAGAATGTTCCTTAAAATTCCTATTTGTTCAAACGAAGACAAATATTCCTGACGCTGAGAAGCAATGACAAAACTCATCCGCCTGTCTATATCCGTAATTTTTTCGTCAATTCGGGAAGATAGTGATGTGGTTATGTTTATATGATGCTCCAACATAAGCGTCTGCAGTATTTCCCTATTTATGTTGATGGTAATAAAACCTATAACTGCCAGCGGTACAACGGAAATCAAAATAATAAAAATTAAAAATTTCGGGAAAAGTTTTATTTTCATTTTAATCCTTTTATTGTTCAATATATGTCTTGTAAATCAAATTCCCTGAACGATTTATATCAAATAAAATTCCATCCGTCAAAGACGCTTTTTTTGTTACCGTCTCAAATTCGGTAAGCGTTGCGGTTTTTTTTCTGTTGATTGCTCTTATTACATCTCCGGCATAAAGCCCCAGTTCCGCCGATTTTGAACCGCTTTCTATGTCAATGATAACAACGCCCTGTTCATCGGGCGTTACATTTAATTCTTCAGCCATATCTTTCGTGAACTGTTTTACTTTCATACCGAGCCACGATCTGGTTTTTTCGCTTTTTCCCGGTGATGTCTCCTCAACGGAGGCGACCTGTTCTTCCGTCCACTCGCCAAGCACAACAGAAATAACTTTTTTTGAATTATCCCGCCAAACGACAACGTCAATTTTTTTATTCGGAACGGCAGCAGCGACGATATCCTGAAGTTTTTCTGCGGACTCTATTTTTTGACCGCCAAATTCTAAAATTATATCGCCTCTTTTAATTCCGGCTTTATCTGCCGAAAGCCCGCTTACCACATCCGTTACTACTACACCGTTTTTTTCTTTAAGTCCGGATTGTTTCGCAAAAACATCATCAACCTTTTCAATTTTTACGCCGAGAAAACCTCTTTCCACTTTGCCCTTTGTTTTTAAAGGTTCCAAAATTTCTTTTGCGCGATTTATGGGTATCGCAAAACCGACGCCGACCGAACCGCCCGACTGGCTGAAAATTGCCGTATTAATGCCAATAACCTCACCGTGAATATTTAACAGGGGACCGCCGGAATTTCCTCTGTTGATTGGGGCGTCGGTTTGAATAAAATCCCTGTAGACGTTATCCCCTATCGCAATGTTTTGCCTTTTTGCCGAAATAACACCGACGTTCAGCGATTGTTCTAGACCGAACGGTGACCCTATTGCAACCGCCCAGTCGCCGACGCGGATTTTGTCGGAATCGCCGAGTTTTGCCACGACAAGTTTACCAGACGGTTTTATTTTTACAATGGCTAAATCAGTTTTTGCATCTTTGCCGATAATTTTTCCGGAATATTCTTTCTCATCGGCAAGTTTTACGGTGATTTTCTCCGCATCTTTTACGACATGATAATTTGTAAGTATGTAACCGTCCTTATCTATAATGACTCCGCTGCCGGCGCCCGCAATCTTCTTCTGATTGTAATATCTGTTTTTTGGGGTTTTCCCGCGAGGGATGCGGGGAGCTGGCTGGCCGAAGAAATCATCAAAAAAATCTTCAAAAGGGTCTGCAAAGAAAAAATTAAAAGGGACGGTATCTTTAAGAACCTGCTCGGTATAAATTGACACTACAGCACCTTTCCCTTCGTCAAAAACATCCGCAAACGCTTCCTGTAAATTCAGGACCTCTTGCGAGACCGATGTTTTTACTCCATAATCCTTATCTGATTTTTTCTGCGATTTGCCGACAATAAATGCTAAAATAAAAAGTCCTGAAAGCATAACGACCAGACTGGTCAATAATAGATTTTTTCTTAAAGAGTTTGGATTCTCCATAAAAACCTCCGCCTTTATTCCGATCTCAATGCAGGAACTTGAATAATGGTTTCACTCATCGGGACATCGTAACCTATAATATCAAAAATATCTCCCGACGGTAAAAAACCGGCAACAATATATCCCCACTTTTTCGGATTGCCCAAAATATATTTTTCCGGAATTTTCACTTCAATTAAATTATTATCTAATAAATTATTGACCGTGAAAAGTCCTGCCCTGACGGGAGGTCCGGTTCTGCTATATCTGAAAAATTTTGCCGAGTTTGTTGAGACGGAAATAGCATATTCCCATGCGGAAAGTGAGTCCGTAAAACCGTTGTGCCCGCCGATAAAGGAAGTGCTCCCTGCATTGTTTTTTTTGTTCAGGTCAATGTAAATATCAATAACTTCATCGGATGCGGATGAAATAAAAATATCAAAAACAATTTCACCGGTTGATTTTTTTACTCCGAACGCCAATAAATTGCAGGAACTCAAAAAAACATCATCCGTATCATCGGCAAAATAAAGAATGTATTCGCCGGTGGTCGTATCAAAAAGCGGATTGCGATGCGGCGAAATTGAAAGCGGGACCGATAATGCCGGCGGCAATTCCTGACCTATTGCCCTGTAGACATTTGAAAGCCCGGCTCGAAACCACAGGTCATTTTCTTTTTTTTTATTTTCATCGGAAGAAATATAATTCTCAAACCAGATAGGTTTTTCCAGATTGTAAAGTTCTTCTTTTGCGGCATCATATTTTTCAGCATCATAAGATATAGAATCTGTATATTCGGTCAATTTTAATTTTGCCTGTTTAATATAATCCCAAGCAAGATTTTGAACCGGTGAACCGGTCCATCGTGATAAATCCGCAGGTATGATATCGGTTTCATTCCGTAAATCCTTCCGGACACCAAAAGATGTTACAAAAACAGAATAACCCGACTGTATCAAAATTTTAATAATATCCTCAGAAATAATGCCTAAATGCGGATAAAAAACCGACGCTTCTTCTTCAAAAACTTCATAATAAACTTTCCTGCCATTTTCTATCTGTTCCCTGACATCCTCGTCAAGTTTAGCATTAAAAAGCACGGGCAGTATAACATCAGTATAGGTAGTTCCGGCAAATATGTATTTTTTTTCTGTATGAAGTTTTTTCACTGTGTCTTTGTTTTCATCAGATAAATTTTTAAGTAACATCGGCGGAATTACTAGAATATCCTGCGTTGATGTAGATACGCCTATCGTAAAAATGTTTTTCAACTCTTCCTCGTCCGTTAGATATACAACAGAACCGTAAGAAAAAGTTGATAAAAATACTAATGAAAAGAAAATAAATTTTTGTATATTTTTCATAAATCCATCTTAAGCGAGCAAGAAATTTATATCAACCCTCTTTGTCACCAGAGCGAAATCCGACAGGGCGGTCGGATGAGCAACCGAAGGGAGTCCCTTTAGTGGCTTTTCCGACAAATTTGCTTGCGAGCGACTATTTATTCCACAATTAAAACTGAAACCCTCCCGCCTTTGCCGTCGTCGGCAGAAACCGGATTTTGCGGATCTACCGACCATACGCCGTCCGCTTTGAATTTATAAGTGTATCTGCCGGGCTTGATTTTTAATATCGCTTCCCAGAAACCATCCGGATTTTTAGCCATAACACCTTTTCTTCCGTCCCAGTTGTTGAATGTCCCCGCAACAAAAACTTTTTGCGCACTATCGGCATAATAGCGAAAAACCACTCCGCTTTCTGTTATCCTCGGATATCCAGTTTTTTCCTCAACAGCTGCTTTTTGCCCCACAGGGACTTCCGTTGGTCGCTCTCTTTTAACCGGTCCCGGTTTCGCCGGCGTTTCTTTTATTATCTTCGGTTTTGATTCTCTCATTTCCCGTACTCTTTCAACCAGCATCAAAGAAGGAAACGCAACAATTGCAATTCCTAAAATAAACCCCGCCCACAAAAGTATTTTTTTCATCATTTTAACCTCCGAGTTTCGCCGTCTTGTTTAAAATTATTATTTTTGATGCACTTTCACACACAGAAGTATAAAGATATGCCTCTTCAAAATTTTTTCCTACTGCGAAAGAACCGTGACCTTTTACGACGACAACTTTGTGTATCTTAAAAAGTTGAGGAAGATTTTCAGCGACGCATTCCGACGAAATCACCTCTTTACATTCGGTTAAAACCGGAATTTCCGGCAGATAATAACTGCCTTCCATATCAACCGGAATAATTTTTTCAAAGTTGAGCGAAAGCGCAATCGCAGCAGGAGGATGAGCGTGAACAATTGCCGCTACCTGCGGATTGGCAAGATAAATCGCCCTGTGAACCTTAATTTCAATTGATGCGTCTTTGTCTCTCTTGTCGTCTTTAAGATTGACCGCTACAAAATCCTGAAATGATAAATCGCCAAGACGCGCACCGTGACGGGTAATGTATATAGTGTTTGCCCGACGGCAGGAAACATTCCCGCTGTGCGAATTGTTCAAGCCCTGCATCATCATTTCCCTTCCGAATTTAATAATGTCGTTAAACATTTCCCCTCCAAAATTGCTGTTTCTGTTTTTTGCTTTCCCGTTGGTAATAGCCGACGAAATCTTCTTTACTCAATCGGGAAGTTTTGTTTTAACCCATGCAAGAAATCTTTCGGTGTGTTTCATAATTTCTAAAACGTCCGATTCGCTGCATAAAGTATCCATATACTCAACTACAGTTTTTCTTCTTATCACTGCCAACGCATGTTTTGCCTGAGTTTTACCTTCCGGGATTAACTCAATTAAAAGTTTAACCGCATCTTCGTGGTTTTGACTCGAACTTACAATTCCGTGACGGAATACAAGGACGGCGTCTATTCCGGAAATAATAGCGTGTATCCCGTTTAACGCAGCAGCATCATAGTTGCGGTCGTTAAAACACTTGTCCATAGTTTCGCCGAACTGCTTTGCTTTTTTGAAATAATTAGCGTATGAAGATTTGTCTCTGGATTTTCGGGATATTTTACTTACCATAAATGAACTCCCTGGGAGAGACACCCATAATAATTTTTCCAGAAAATATTTTTTTTAAAAGGGTCTTGTTGACACCGGCGCTTTTTTTCAATTCCGGCAGCGTAAAAACAACGGGCGACAATCTGCTTCCCGACATTTCATAAAAATCCGCTTCTATATCCGGAAGCATTCTTTCCAATAAGTTTTTTGTTTTGTCGTCTTTAACAAGTATGAAAATATCGGCGTCGCTCGAAGATTTCTCGGTACCGTCAGCCATACTGCCGAAAATAATAAGCGACAGTAGTTTATCCGATATTTTCCCGAACAAATTTTTAACCGTATTTGCAAGAACGTTTTGTTCTTTTTTGAAAAAAGGACCCAAAATATCCCTTACCACAATGTTTTTTTCGTTGAGCGAATACAAATGCGACCTGCCGGCGCGCCGCATTTTTACTATTCCCTGCAACACAATGTCGTCTAAAGACCTGTAGACCTGAGTATGAGACACACCGCAGAAACCGGCGAGTTCCCTCCCCGTCATCTCGGTTTCATTATTAACGAGGAATCTTAAAATTTTGACCCGCGCCGAATGCGAAAATATCCCGTCAACGATATTATTAAATTTCATAACGTGTAACTCTTATGTTCCATATGGAACATATTGTATACATAGAATTAATTTTGTCAAGCGGAACTTATAAAAATGAAATTTTCTTAATTCCCGCAACCACCACTGGAGTTTTTAATCGCCGGGCTTCACTCTGGTTTTCGCTTTACCATCGGCAAAACCCGACCTATTCAATCCCTAAAGGGATTTCCTTCGGTCACAACTATGCAACTACGAAAGTAGCTAACTTTCTGGCAACCATATTTTTCTTAAAACCTTTTTCAAGTCTCAAACCGGAAAAGTAAGGCAATGCAATTTTCCAATTTATTAAACGTCTCGGAATGAACATCCTCTAACCATAACAAAATTCACAACAATGTGATAAAGCGAGCTATTTACATCATCTAAAAGTTGATTTACTCCTTTAAAAAACTCTTCTTTATTAGAACCAATTTTCGCGATTAAATATCCTTCAACTGTAGCATCAGCGAAATAAAATCTGTTACTCGCAAGGTTTTTTCCTCTTGATATATATGCAAATTCTCTATGTTCTTTCATATTATTTCTATTGCTCAAAAAAAATTCACGATATCCAGAAAATATATCCTTAATGTCTGAGTGATATGTTATTTTATTTCTCACTCTCTCAAAAATACTTTTCAGCAAGTTATTTTTCGAATCTTTTCCAGTTGAAATGTTAACCAACGAGTCCCAACATGTTTTAACACTTTTTGGTAATAGACCGTAAACTTTAATAAAAATCGGATGAGAAAGAACATTGTGATTTTTCTCTATGGTAGCAAATAATTCGTTGAATAATGAATAATGAAATTTTTCAAGATGATTTAAAAAACCAAAATATTGACCATTACCAGGACTGATTTCTTTCGGATTGTCTGGTTTCAGTTTAATAAGATGATGCCGTGCCCACACTAAATCTTTAAAATCATTATATATCAGTGCCAACGAAAGTACAAAGCAACATACTTCTTGTTCTTTTTTGTCATCAGATACAAATGCTTTTGGATCAAATGTTTGAAGACGTGCCAATAAATCAAAATCAGGTAATTTAGTGTTTCCCATAATAATTACTTCTCAAAATTATTTTATTGTTTTTCATAGAGGATTTTTCGTCAATTTCAAAACCGCATTCGCGACAAAATATTTTATATTCATCCTCCGTAAATTCCGATTTTACAATATCAAATTTATCATCACCAAGTTTTAAAATGTCGTAACTATTGGGCTCCGTTATAAATTCTTCCGAATTACACTTGGGACATTTAAGGTTTTTTGATGATTTCATATTATTTTACTTACTCTTAAAGTTATTTTTTAACTTTGCTTCTGGCTACATTATTGCCGACATAATCATTTATAATTTACTTTCATAACTTTGTTTTATGATGTTCACGCAGTATTCAATATCTTTAAGATTTTCTACCCGCATTTTTAAGTCACCTGTTGCCCAATGTCCTTTATCTGAAACGTCAATAAGTTTATTTTCAGGATCTTCTACTTCTTCTCTGCGAATGTCAACATGAACCCATAATCCATTAGATTGAATTACTACTTCCGCAAAATTTCTATCTAATTCGTAAGCGACATAGAACTTTAATGCTTTCTCTTTGATTTTGTCATCTAGTTTTACTATCCTTTCATGTAATTCTTTAAACAATTCCTTGACCTTATCGGACTTCCCACTCAAGTGGTCTTCTGTTATGTATTCTTTATATACTATGCTTGTCTTTTTTGACTTTTTTGTTTCTGCTTTTCTGTTTGGCAAAACCACATTCTCAATAAATATAACATTATTGTCGTAAAGAATGTATTTTTTTAATTCAATATTTTCAGAAATTCTATTTACCGCATATTTATCATATTCATTGTAGGATTGAGCAACCAAAACTAATCTAGGAAAATCCCAGTTTACTTTTACTTTTGACCCCAATTTTTTCTGAACAAGAATTTCAAAATCTCCCCTATGGTCTACAAGCCAATCAAGATAAAAAAGACCCTGATTAATTACGTTGTCTTTTTCATTTTCCTTATATTCAATTATCACGGGTGAGCCATCTTCATCTAATCCTAATGTATCAATTCTTCCGCCACGGGTTATTGTAAATTCAGAAGCCAAAAATCTTATTCCAAAAATTTCTTCTAAATTTTCTTCAAATAATTTCTGCAATTCTTTTTCATTTTTGAACTTTTTAATTTTTAATTTTTCTACTTTTTGACCACTAATTTTGAATATTGCCATTTTAATCTCCCTTATATCCCGAATAATTTTTTTGCGTTTTCGTCGGTGATTTTGGAAATTTCAGAAACCGGCATTTCTTTTATTTCTGCAATTTTTTCGGCAATAAACTTTATATACGACGGTTCGTTCCGTTTGCCTCTGAAATTTTGGGGTGGCAGATACGGCGAATCCGTTTCAAGCAGCATTTTTTCAACGGGCAGCATTTTTACTACTTCTCTTAAAACTTTTGCGTTAGGATATGTTACCGGTCCGTCAATTCCGATATAAAATCCGAGTTGTAAAAACTTTTCCGCAAATTCAACCGACGAAGAAAAACAGTGAATAACCCCTTTTATATTTTTATGTCCGTCTAAAATTTTATACACATCTTCTTCCGCTTGACGACAGTGAATTATCACCGGTTTTTTGAAATTTTCGGCAATTGCAAGTTGCTTTTCAAAAACGGCAATTTGTGTTTTTTTGTCAACCCTGTTCCTGTAATAATCCAGACCGCATTCGCCGACGGCAACTACTTTTTCATTGGTCAAAAAACCTGAAAAATCGGTAAAATTAACAAATTTATCCGAATCATTCGGATGGACCCCTATCGCGCAAAATATATCTTTATAGTTCTCACATAGAAATAAAGACCGCTGCCAAAGAACCGGTTCACAACTTATTTCAATTATTTCTGTAACACCGCAAGATATTGCTCTCTCAATAACTTTTTTTCTGTCCTCGTCAAACGAACCGTCCAAAAGATGGCAATGTGTGTCAATCATTTATTCTTGGGAAAAGCGGTTCAGAAACCTTTTTATCCTCAATTATTTTTTTTATCTTTTCCGCTGTCTCCGGCATAAAAGGCGAAATCGCTTTTGATATTATTTCAACCGCCGACAGCAGATTTTCAAAAACCACCTTTAATCTTTCTTTATCCGTCTTAAAAATAACCCACGGTTTTTCGGAATCAATGGTCCTGTTCGCCTCATCAATAATTTCCCATATCAATTCAAGAGATGCCGTTAATTCAATCTTTTCCATGCTTTTTGTAAATTTTTCATCAAAATTATTTACCGATTTCCCGATAAGAAATTCACTGCTTGCCGACGGTACAACATTTTGCAAAGAATATTTTTCTACCATTGAAAATGTGCGGGAGATAAGATTACCCAAATTGTTCGCAAGGTCGCTGTTATATCTATCGGCAAAACTTTTTTCGGAAAAATCACCGTCCTGTCCGAAAGGAATTTGACGCAAAACAAAATATCTGTAAGCATCGCATCCGTATTTATCAATAAATTTATGCGGGTCGACGAAATTGCCTTTTGACTTTGACATTTTTTCTCCGTTGACCGTCCACCAGCCGTGAGCAAAAACGGTTTTCGGGAGGGGAATGTCAAATGCCAGAAGCATAGCGGGCCAAATAACCGTGTGAAACTTAAAAATCTCTTTCCCGACAAAATGTATATCACAGGGCCAAATATCCTTATTTTCAGCGGCAGAAATATAATTGAGCAGAGCGTCAAACCAGACATAAACCGTATGCGTTTCGTCGCCGGGAACGGTAATTCCCCATTTCACATTTTTTCTTGAGACGGACAAATCTTTAAGCCCCGATTTTACAAAATTGACCATTTCCGACGCCCGCCACGACGGTTGCATAAAATCCGGATTTTTTTCATAATGTTTAAGCAGCGTATCCTGATATTTTGATAGTTTTAAAAAATACGATTCTTCCTCAAGCCGCTCTACGTTTTTAGAACAATCCGGACACTTACCTTCGGCAATCTGAGTGTCGGTAAAATACGACTCACAGGCAACGCAATACCATCCGCTGTATTTTCCCTTGTAGATGTCGCCTTGTCTAAGAAGTTTTCCAAAAACTTCCCGCACTTTTTTTATGTGTCTTTCCTCGGTAGTCCTTATAAAATCATTGTGTGAAATATTAAGCCGACACCATAACGACTTAAAATCTTCAATTATACCGTCCACCCATTTTTGGGGAGTGACATCGTTGTGGCTTGCCGCTTCCGCTATTTTTGAGCCGTGCTCGTCGGTGCCGGTAAGAAAAAATACATCCCTATTTTTGAGACGATAATACCTGGCAATTACATCCGCCGCAATGGTGGTGTACGAATGCCCGAGGTGCGGCTTATCGTTTGCATAGTATATCGGTGTAGTGATATAAAATTTCTTCACTTCTTTAATTCCTTCGGGTGAATTTTTTTAGTTCGCCCATCCTCAAATAAAACGTTTATTTCCGATTTAAAAATGTTTATACCGGTGACCTTTCCTTTACCATCCGGCGTTTTAACTTCATCACCTACTCTCGGAAATTTTTTTCCTTCTGAAATGTAAAAATTGTGCTCGTAGGCGATACAGCACATAAGCCGTCCGCAGACGCCGGAAATTTTTGCGGGATTAACGGATAGGTTCTGGTCTTTCACCATATCGGTTGTCACGGATGTAAAATCCTTCAAAAATCTTTGGCAACAGCAAATCTCGCCGCAATGTCCCAATGAACCTAAAATTTTTACTTCGTCGCGGACGCCTATCTGGACCATTTGAATCCTGGTTTTAAGCACACCGCCGAGTTCTTTCAATAGGTCGCGGAAATCCACGCGTTCCTCGGCAGTATAATAGATAAAAAGTTTTACCCTTTCAAAAGTGTACTCAATCATTGAAAGATTCATTTTCAGCCCGACTTTTTCTATTTTTTCCAAAATCACCGAAAGCATTTTTTTTGCTTTCTGATTATTTTCTTCAACCTGCTTGGCATCTTCTTCGGTAAAAAACCTGACGACCCTTTTCAGCGGGTCTTTAGTATCTATCATCTGCTCCGGTATAACTACAATTCCGCTTTCCAACCCGTTTTCCGTCTCAACCAGAAGATGGCTGTTCATCGCCACATCAATTGAGCCCGCATCGCAATAAATTAAATCTTTCGTTTTTCTTATCTGAACTCCGACGGCAAGCGGCATATTATTCACCCCTGTTTTAAATTATTTTTCAGCACTTCAAAAGTCAGTCCTATGTTGGCATTTCTTGTTATATAATTTTTCATTTTTAGAACATCTTCTAATTTTTCGGGTTTTTCAACTCTTACCCTTGCGGCGAGCATATTCAATAAATCAACCGCTTCTTTTCTTTCCTTAAATTTTTTGTTTGAAAACTTTCCGTCCTGGAAATCAGAAATAATATTCTTGCAATCCGGAATGTTTTCTCTGTTTTCTGCCAACTCAATCGCATATCCGAGAGAACCCGCCGCCATAGAATTTATAAATTCCGTCTCATCAGACGATAAATTATATTTTTTAATCTCGTTTTTAATTTCGTCGCCGGACAAAATACCGAAATATATGACTGCGCATCTTGAAATTATAGTTGACGGGAGTGACTTCGGAACCGGTGTAATCAAAACTATTACGGTATTTTCCGGCGGCTCTTCAAGAATTTTAAGAAGTGAATTCGCGGCTTCCGTTCGCATCAGATGCGCATCGTTAATTATTCTTACATTGTAACCGCCCATAACGGCTCTGAACTGCAACCCCTTAATCATTTCTCTTATCTGTTCAATCGCAATGGAAGTTTTTTCTTCCTGTACCGTTACCGTTATGACATCCGGGTGAGTTGACTTTTCTATTTTCTTGCACGACAAACATTCGCCGCACGGCTTTTTAAAATCTTGCGTATTTTGACAATTAAGCATCTGCGCGAATTTAAGAGCTACTTGTTTTTTCCCGATGCCGGACTGACCTACAAACAAATATGCCGAATGAACGCGGTTTTTCTCTATCGCCGAGTTAAGCATATCTATCTGAATATTATGACCTATTATTTTCATTTTATTTTTTTAATGACAATGTCAAAAATACATCTTGATATTTTTATTATGGAGGCATTCGCATCTATTTTAATGAATCTTTTGGGGAATTTTTTTACAAGCCAGATATACCCGTCTCTTACTCTTTTATGGAACAACAAGTTTTCGTTTTCCAGACGGTCTTTACCCCGCAATTTGGCACGGGCAAGACCTTTTCTGATATCCGAATCAAAATAAACGGTGAGGTCAGGTGTAAGATTATTAGTCGCAATTTTATTGAGATCCATTATCATTTTTATGGCAAGCCCTCTTCCGAAACCCTGATATGCTACGGTGGCATCCGCATATCTTTCACAGATGACAATTTTTCCGGATCTAATCGCCGGCATTATAATTTCCTCGGTATGCTGGGCGCGGCAGGACTCATAAAGCAATAATTCCGTAAGCGGCGAAATTTTACTTTCCGGATTTAACAGGATTTTTCTTAATACTTCCGCCACCACCGTGCCGCCCGGCTCTCTTGTATGAACAACGGCATAACCCATATTTTTAAGTTTTTTTATCAAAAGAACAGTCTGCGTGGTTTTTCCGCAGCCGTCAGAACCCTCAAATGTTATAAAAAAACTTTTTTTTACCATATATTTAGAAATTTATTTTCAAGCGAGCGAGAGAAAAGCAAACTTGATTTGTTTTTCCGAGGGAGCGCTGAAAACAAAGGGTTTCATACCCTTTATTCCGCTATTATTTCTCGCCAAGAATCAATAGCCGCAACTTCTGAAAAACCGGGAACCGGCTGATACTTAAAAGCGGTATCATACCACACTTCCGGCGGCTGACTGTTTTCAAACGCCGAGGCAAAAACTGAACCGAAAAATTTCCCGTTACCGTCGGAAGAAAATTTGCCGGCGCAATGTATAAAACCTGAGAAAAAAACACCGTCAAGAAATTTATGTTCGCCGGTCTGATAATTTTCGGCATAAACTTTTCCTGAACCGTTTCCCTTAAATTTTAAATCACCGAGAACAATCAAACAACCTCTTTGAAAAACCGGTTCATTAATAACAACGGATGCCTGGTTAGAAAAATTATTTTGTGAAAACTCTTTACCGTCTTTGGTATCTACAAAAATTATTTTTTCTTCCTGATTCAACGCCAAAAGCGGCAAAACGTCCTTCGGAATTGTTCCCCTGAAATATGTGCCGGACTTTCTTGCTTTTTCTTTTAACACATTCCAGTTAAGAGCATCGTAAAACAAAGGATGTTTGCCTGTGAAATCGGATGGGATATCAAAACTGTCCTCAGCATCTCCGCCGAAGTGTAAGTTTGTAAAACGCTTGTAATCGTCAGTATTTAATTTTTTATTATGTGAAAAATACCCGCAGCCGGAAGAATAAATCTGAATGTCGTCCGCTACGGCTTCTGCCGTCTCACCGTCAAAAAAAACATCGCCGGAAGAATACATATGCCCCCACTTGATTTTGCCGGGTAAAAGTTTAACCGATGAAAATGATGTGATTGCATTCTGCAGTTCGTTCGGCATAAGATTTACCACAAACACTTCTATTTTTCTTTTTTCGCCGTGAGAGTTACCTTCGGAAATTATACGGATTTTAGAGCCTAAATTTTCAACCGTAACTTTTGCCGAGCCGTCTGAAAAATCGGCATAAACTATTGAACCTGACGGACAATTTGCCATATTTCCTTTCATCTTCCAGATTGTCCTGTCAATTGCCGCTTCCGCTAACGCACGGGCGGACGAAATAACCCTTATCCTCACATCTTTTTTTGTCCTGTTTGACATTAAAAATACGGTTGATGAACTGAAAATCATAAGCACAGCCATCATCAAAATTAAAAATACTGTTGAATATCCGCGGCTATAACATCGCATATCTGGTTACGGTTAATTTCTCACAAACACATCGGATTCAAAACTGAAATTCTCTTTGGATTTACCCAGTTTCATTGACACGGAATATGTTTTATAACTTGAAGATGAAAATTGAATAGATACCAGATTGTCGCAAAGTTTTTTTACTGTGTTTTTGCGGTTTATAAATAAAGAATCGCCGTCCTGATAGTAAGAAATTTTCTCTGCCGACGGCACTATGACAAATGAAATTAAAGAATTCTGAAGATTGCTTCCGCTAAATCTGTCAATACCGACTGAAGAATCCTCTGATTGACGCAGATCATTAAGTATATTTTCAAATGCCGAGGCGGATTCATCCCGCAAAATTATATTTGATTGTGTTTTATGCATAGATACAAGGCTGTTTTTAAAAAAATATATTACGCCCATTCCCATAATTGAAAGGAACGCAACCGATAAAAGCGCCTCAACCAGTGTGAACCCTTTTTTATTCAATCCGCGGGAGTGAAAAATTGACATTGTTTCTAAATTCCTGCAAACGGATATTTTCAACGGAAACTGCTTTCGTTTTATAGCCCGCTCTGGATGCGAGCACTGTGAATGTTCCCGACGGCACAAAATTAAGTTTGTAGTTGCCGTTATAAGAAGTATATGCGTTAAGCGTTGTCCCGGGGATTTCTACAAAACCGCCTGATATTCCGGAACCGTCCGATGATGTCAACCTTCCCGATAACGACGAACTGCCTAAATTCGCGGCGCCGTAATTTGCAAACAGCGATGACATCACATATTTTTTTTCACCGTCGGGATTAAACCATTTCACGGCAATGTTTGCCATTTTTAGGTCGGTCATCACGGGCGCCACGGCAAGGACGCCAAGTTCCTCCGTCATAAACCATACCTCAACAGTCCAGTTATATTCTCTGCTATTGTTTAAAAAAGTTCCGCTGGACTCGCCTATAAAATAAAACGGAGTGGCGCGGAGTTGTTCAAGTTTACTCTGGGCGAAATTAGAAGCAACAACCAAATCGCGAGATATTTTTTCGCCTGCAGTTACTTTCATAATAAACTGGGCGAATGTTATAACAATATAGGAAATTATTGCAAGAACCAGAACGATTTCAAGATAAGTAAAACCTTTTGAACCTCCGGCACAAAAACTATCCCGATTTTTGTCTGATTTTGACATAACACTATATTTTTTAATATTATCAAAAAAAGCGGGAAAAGTCAAGAGTTTTTTGACGAAGAAACCGCAAGCGGAAAGTCTAACATTTAAACTTTTTCAGTTTTTTGAGATATAGGAAATCGGTCTGGTCAACTTTTAGCGGAGTAACGGACACATATTTTTTTTCAATTGCAAAAATATCGGTGTTTTTTATAGGATACCCCGACAGACGCTTGCCTGCAATCCAATAATATTTGAAACCGCGAGGGTCGGTCCGTTCTTCAATATCATCGTCATAAATCCTCTTGCCCATTTTTGTAACAGCAACGCCCTTTATCTCATCGGTATCCGGAACATTTATATTTAGAAAAGTATACTTAGGTATTTTGGATTTCATCGCTTCTTTGATTATTTTGTAAGCATATTCCGCTGCAATATTGAAGTTGCCTTTGCCGTTAGGAACCAGTGAAACCGCAAAAGACTGAAAACCAAGCATCGCGCCTTCTCTGGCAGCGGCGACAGTTCCCGAATAGATGCAATCCTCTCCCAGATTCGGACCATCGTTAATTCCTGAAACAACTATGTCCGCTTTGCCTTTTAATATGCCTATAATTCCGAATCTGATGCAATCGGACGGCGTGCCGGTTACCGTATAAAAATTTTTTTTCTGTGAAATAAGACGAATGGGTTTATGGAGGGTAATTGAGTGGCTGGATGCACTCATTGGAGAATCGGGAACAACCACAAAAACCTCGCCCAGTTTTTTCATAACTTTAATAAGGGGTTCAAGACCGGCACCGTATACACCATCATCGTTGGAAACAAGAATTTTCATATTTTTTAATATCAAGCGAGCGAGCGAAATGGAAACTTGTTTTCATTTCCGAGCGACCGTAGGGAGTCCCTTTAGGGACGAGCACTGATAACAACATTTTGTTATTAAATCATATTTTTGACTTTTTGTCAAGAATTTCATATAATTAGTTCATGTGCCTGGCAATTCCCGGAAAAATTATTCTAATAAAAGATAATATTGCTGATGTTGATTTCGGAGGCATCGGGCGAAAAGTCGGGCTTGACCTTTTACCCGATGCGAAAATCGGGGATTACATAATTGTTCACGCCGGTTTTGCGATTCAAATACTTGATACCGACGACGCAAAAGAACGGCTTGATATATTCAAAAAAATTCTCTGACGATAAAGTATAACAAATGTTATATTTGTCAGACGAGCAAATTTGTTTTATATGACTACTTTTATTAAAAAAATAAAATCATTGGCAATAAAAAAAACAAACATTATGGAAGTTTGCGGGACACACACGATGGCGATTGCTTCGTCCGGTATAAAATCACTTCTTCCAAAAAATATAAACTTGATTTCTGGTCCCGGTTGTCCGGTTTGCGTAACGCCGGCGGGAATTATTGATTCCGCAATTGAACTTGCAAAAAACAAATGTATTATCGTCACTTTCGGAGATATGTTGAAAGTTCCGGGAAGCATTTCCTCTTTGGAAAAAGAAAAATCAAACGGGTGCGATATAAGAATCGTTTATTCGGCCGGCGATTCTATTAAAATTGCTAAAAATAATCCGGAAAAAGAAGTGGTTTTTGTCGGAGTGGGGTTTGAAACCACCTCGCCGACGATAGCTGCCACAGTCAAAATTGCAGACAAGGAAAAAATTAAAAATTTTTCCGTGATACCGGCATTCAAATTAATTCCACCGGCACTAAAAATAATTCTTGGGCAAAAAAAAATAAAAATTGACGCTTTTATCCTTCCGGGGCATGTTTCGGCAATTATCGGCTGCCAACCGTACGGATTTATTTCGGAAAAATTCAATACACCCGCTGTAATTACCGGGTTTGAACCGTCGGATATACTTGAAGGAATTTTTTCAATACTAAAACAAATTAAATCAAATAAACCGGAAATTAAAATTCAATATAAACGTGCCGTAAAACCACAAGGAAATCCTTTTGCCGTGAAACTTTTATATTCTGTATTTGAAGAAACGGACTCTCAATGGCGAGGAATCGGAATTATTAAAAATTCGGGATTAAAATTCACAAAAAAATATGAAAACTACGACGCTTTGAAAAAATTCAAAATAAAAATTAAAAATATAAAAGAACCGGCGGGCTGTTTGTGCGGGAAAGTGTTGACAGGAATTGCAAAACCTCAACAGTGCGGATACTTCGGGAAAAACTGCACGCCGTTAAATCCGATAGGACCTTGTATGGTTTCATCCGAAGGCACTTGCGCCGCATATTATAAATATGGATTTTGACAGTTTTTACTATATTTCAAAAATTGATTTTCAGACGGTAGAACATATATCTATTCAACTGGTTTCGCAACTACGAAAGTAGCGACCGCAGGGAGTCCCTTTAGGGATTGAATAGATTTGCAAAACAATATAAAACAATATTATATGCAAAACAAAAAAATAATATTATCAGATGGGGCGGGAGGAAAATCAACCCATAATTTAATCAAAAATATATTTCTTAAAAAATTGGGCAATCCTATATTAAACCGACTTGACGATTCTGCAATCTGCAATCTGCAATCTGCAATCTGCAATCTTGTTTTTACAACTGACTCATATGTAGTAAAACCGATTTTTTTTCCCGGAGGAGACATCGGAAAACTTTCCGTCTGTGGAACAATCAATGATTTGGCAGTTATGGGTGCTAAACCCCTCTATATTTCGCTTGCTTTTATTCTTGAAGACGGTCTTGAGATAGAAAAACTGGAAAAAATTGTTTCATCAATCGCCGAAACATCAAAAAAAGCGGGTGTGAAAATTGTTTGCGGCGATACAAAAGTAGTTGAAAAAGGTTCAGGAGATGAAATTTTTATAAACACATCCGGGATAGGAATCGTGAACGAAAAATTAAACATTTCAGGGCATAATGCGAGACCCGGCGACACCGTAATAATATCCGGAACAATTGCAGAGCACGGGATAGCAGTATTAAATGCACGGCAGGAATTGGGTCTGACGGGTCATCTCAAAAGCGATGTCGCACCGTTAAACAATCTTGTTAAAAAAATGCTTAAAGCAGGAGAAATTCATGTAATGCGCGACCCGACCCGGGGCGGAGTGGCGACGACACTCAACGAAATTGCCGAACAGTCAAATGCCGGAATTGAAATTGATGAGAAAAAAATACCGATAAAAAAATCCGTAAAAGTCGCTTGCGATATGCTCGGATTGGACCCGCTTTATATTGCAAACGAAGGAAAACTTATTGCAATTGTAAATGAAAAAGATACTCAAAAAATATTATCAGCAATGAAAAAACATACTCTCGGAAAAAATTCAGAAATTATAGGAAAGATTATTTCAAAACCAAAAGGCGTGTACCTTAAAACCAAAATCGGCGGGAACAGAATTCTTCAAATACTTGACGGCGACCAACTCCCGAGAATTTGTTAAAAACCAAAAATAGTGCAGTCCTTATCGGAGATATTTTTTGAGAAATATATTTTTTTCCTGACGGAACTTTTCTGTTTTTATGCTTTCCCTTATTCTTTGCGCCAGGGTCAGCATAAAAGTCAAATTGTGCAAAGTGGCTAACCGCAGCCCTAAAATTTCATCACAGCGGAATAAATGACTCAGGTATGCTCTTGTGAAATTTTTACAGGCATAACAATCGCACTCTACATCTAACGGCGAAAAATCATTTTTATACTCGGCATTTTTTATATTTATTTTTCCCGTTGATGTAAGTGCCTGCCCGTTTCTTGCATTTCTCGTAGGAAGAACGCAGTCAAACATATCAATCCCTCTTTCAACGCATTCCCATAAATCCTCCGGCGTGCCGACTCCCATCAGGTATCTCGGATTGTTTTCCGGCAGAAACTTTTCCGCATCCGTTATTATATCGTACATCAACTCATTCGGTTCACCGACGGACAATCCGCCGAGCGCATAACCGTCAAAATCCAGTTCAACCGTCTTCTCTGCTGACTCTTTCCGCAAATCGCCGTATGTAGAACCTTGCACGATTCCGAATAACAATTGCTCCGTCTCTCTTCTTTCGTCCCTAATTTTGCTCCTTTTTGCCCAGCGTAGCGTCGTTTCCATTGATGATTTTGCATAATCATGCTCAACCGGATAAGCCACACACTCGTCTAAAACCATCATAATGTCGGAGCCGAAAATTTGCTGAATTTCAATAACCTTTTCGGGAGAAAAAAAATGCTTTGAACCGTCTATGTGCGATGTGAACTCAACGCCTTCTTCCGTGATTTTTCTCAATTTTGAGTGTGAGAAAACCTGAAAACCGCCGGAATCGGTCAAGAGCGGTTTTTGCCAATTGATAAACTTATGCAAACCACCGGCATTTTTTATCACTTCAATTCCGGGCCGTAGATATAAATGATAGGTATTGCCTAAAATAATTTGTGCGTTTATTTCAACAAGTTCGGCAGGTGAAAGCGTCTTAACGGTGCCGAGCGTGCCGACGGGCATAAAACAAGGCGTCTCTATATTTCCGTGTGCAGTGTGTAAAATCCCGACGCGTGCAGACCCGCTTTTTTTTAATAATTTAAAACTCTTTATTTTTTCCATTGTGAGCAAACAAAATTTTTATTTTCCAATAAAATTACTTAAAGAATTTAAAAACAATACTGTGGAAAATGATATTACAAGAAGTATCGTGATACTTCCTAAAACGAGTTTTAATATAGGAAGTCGACTTTGCATTATCTTTTTAACAATAAAAACATGACAAACTTCGAATAGTATAATAACAATAATGAGCAGAAAAAAAGACTTTATAGAGTAATCTATTATAATGTCTTTTAACAAAACCACCACAACTTCAAAAGAATAAAAACATAATATAGCCAAAATAAGTGAAAAAATCTTATTTTTATAATTTCTTATATTCATAACTAATAACCATTTTTAATATTACAACTACACAGAGCGAGGGAAAAATTTCTGAAGAGCCTCAATTTACGACTTATTCGTTCCAGGAGTAAATTGCAGAGCGAGTTCTAACGAGCGTCTCAAAGAAATTTGTTCCTGAGCGGCATTTTACAAAAACTTGTTGCCGTTGATATACAGTATAAACATGCAGTCAAAATACTTTGCCGCTTTTTTGAGAAGCATCGTCCTTTCAAGAAAAATCTCAAAATACTCGCCGATGTCAATAACATTCGTATCAATTGTTAATTCCAAAGAAATTGTTTTTGACTTGGCGTCAACCCGTAGAAAAGAGTTTTTACAGGACAGATTCACCCGAGTGTGTTTGTCAAGACCCTTACCATTCGGGCTTCTTACCCTTGAAAAATGGACATCGGTCTTATCGCCTAAAATTACCGCGGCGGTTATATGGGAGTTCGGAATAATATCTTTTTCCTCGTGAGAACCGACTGCACTTAATATGCTCAGAATTTCCTTATACGGCATCCCGAGACGCTCTAAAATCCGTTTTGACAAAATTGCGCCGGACAATGCCTGATGGTGTCTGTCTATGGCGTTTCCTATATCGTGAAGATACGCGGCGATTTTTGCAAGTTCAATATCCCTCTTCGGATAACCAAGATACGAAAGAACATTGCCGGCAATTGACGACGACAACTTTGCATGCCTTAACCCATGCTCCTTGTATCCGATAGCGGCAAAATTTTTATCCGCCGTGTCAAGAAGCATCTTCACATATTCATCATTCATCACATCGTTAAAAGTTATTTCAGCCATAAAACCAATGGGATTACAATTAAAGTCATAACCAGCCCGACCGCTATCATAGACGACGCAAAAGAATAATCAGCATCATATTTTTTGTTGAGAATGTATGTGTTGACCGCAGACGGCATGGAACTCGTTAAAAGACAAACTCCCTTCACGGTACCCGTTATATTAAAAACTTTGCAGAAAATATATGCTGCGATTAGCCCGCCGAACATCCGGAAAAAAACTCCTGCGAAAACTTTTTTGAGTATAGAAACACTGATTGACCGTATTTGATAACCGACAAGGCACAACATCACGGGAAGCGTAACGGAACTTAACATTTTTGAAAAATGTATTAGTCCGTCTGTTAATTTAATGTCTGTTAAATTCAAAAAAATCCCGAAAAACGCAAAATACAATACCGGCAGGCGAAAAATCTCTTTTAACGAGCCGGATACAAACCACAATCCGAAAGTAAAATGCAAAACGGTCAGTGTTATGTTGTATATTATAGCATAAAAAGTGCCGTCTTTTCCAAAAAAAACCGTGTTCAGAGGAATTGCAAGATATGCGGAGTTCATAAAAATAATCGGCAGGGCGACATCGCGGAAATTACTTTCAAAAATTTTTGAATGCAGAATTGCCAATAACACACCGAAAAAACATACTGCTAAAACGGTAAAAATCACGCTTTTTGCATTAACTATATTTTCCGATAAAGGCGTTGACCACATCGCGAAAAAAACAAAAATCGGAATTAAAAAATAGAGGGCAAAATTGACGAAATAATTTATAAGCAATTCCGCATTCTTAAATTTTAATTTTGTAAAAATCCAGCCGATAAAAATATACGGGATGATTTTGGCAAGCAAACTGAATAGCAAATCCATTTTTATATTTTACAAAAAAATGTTGACTTTTGGAAGCAAAAAAAATATAATTTGTCTCATCGTCCGCCGAGGCGGGCCGGGAGGCATTCATTTTATGATGGATTTCATACGAGTTCATAAAAAAACAATTCTATGGATTATTATAAGCGGCTTTGTATTTGCAACCTTCGTGGTTTTCGGCGCGGGCGGTTACCAGACTCGCGGACATGATACTGTTGCAACTGTCAACAATCAAAAGGTTTCTTACTCCGAGTTCAGCAAAGCGGTATCCCGGGCGATAGAAAATCAAAGGGAGCAAAAGAAAGATGTAGAACTTACCGATACCGACTTACAGCAGATAAAAATGGGCGTGCTGCAGGATATGATTTCAGAGGAAGCGTTTTATCAAATTGCACTTAAATACGGAATCACCGTAACCGATGCCGAAGTTGCGGCGCACCTTCGGCAAATACCGGCATTTCAGAAAAACGGGCAATTTGACCATCAAATATACTTTCAAACATTGCGTTACGGCTTAAAAATGAATTATGAAGAGTTTGAAAAATCAAGGAAACGGGCAATGGCAGTGGACAAGGTAAGGTTTCTGGTTTATCTTCTTTCAAAGGTTACGGACAAGGAAGCCGAAATGGAATATCTCAGGCGGAACGGGAATTTAAAAAATTTTATTAAGGAAAAGGACAAATTTGTTGAGACGCTCCGTAACGAAAAAAGAATTTTACTTTTCAACCAGTGGATAGCAATACTGCAGCAGAAAACAAAAATTCAGGACAATCTCGCAAAATTTGAACAGCAGGACAGAAGATAAATTATGGAATTTTCAACGATTTTTTACTCTTTAATCGCAGGAGCAGCAACGATAGTCGGAACACTCCTCATTTTTTATTATGAGGACTATGCCAAAAAAAATTCCGTCTATTTTATAAGTTTTGCGGCGGGTATTATGCTTGCGACATCATTTTTTCATCTGATACCCGAAGCAATAGAAATATCGGCAAATGTTCCCGCGTGGGTGCTTTGCGGATTTTTGATTTTTTACATAATTCAGAACTTTTTAGTAACGATTCATCCCTGCACCGACGAACACTGCGAGGTTCACCGGTTAGGCATAATGTCGTTCATCGGACTTACCGTCCATTCGCTTTTAGACGGTATCGCAATAGCGGTCGGTTTTGAAGTTTCGTCAAAGATAGGACTGTTCACTGCAATTGCCGTAATTTTGCATGAATTTCCGGAAGGACTTGTAACCACAGGAATTTTAATTCATACGGGCGAGGTAAGAAAAAAAATCTGGATTTATTCAATAATTGTAGCACTGGCAACACCATTTGGCGCAATCGCTTCGCTTTTATTTCTAAAAAATTTACCGCCTAACATTTTGGGCATGCTCCTGGCTATAACAGCGGGCTCTTTTATTTATCTGTCAGCAGCGGATTTAATTCCGGAAATTCATAAATCAAACAGAAAAATAAACAGTGTAATTTTAATATTCGGAATTTTTCTAATTTTAATACTTGGTAAAATTTTTCATTAAATTATATTTCCTTAATGAATCTAAACCGGTAAGGCAGCATCTAACAGGAAAGAAACATACATACCGGGAGGGAAATTATGAGCGAAGTTATTTTGACAGATGCGAATTTTGATAATGAGGTTTTGAAATCACCGGTTCCTGTGCTTGTTGATTTCTGGGCAGTGTGGTGCGGACCCTGTCAGATGATAGCGCCGGTAATTGAGGAACTTGCAAAAGAATTCGCTGGAAAAATCAAGGTCGGAAAATTAAATGTAGATGAAAATCCGGAAAAATCATCCGAGTTCGGCGTTTCTTCAATACCGACACTTCTGATTTTCAAAGACGGCAAAGTAGTTAAAAAAATCGTGGGGTTTTCAGGAAAACCAAAATTAGTTGCGGAGATAAATTCAGTTCTGTAATTTTTTCAGCATTTTTTGGAATTTTTTCAAAGGGAAACCGACGACATTCAGATAATCGCCTTTTATATTTTCCACAAAGCAATCGTCTTTTGATTGGATTGAATACGCCCCTGCCTTATCAAGATATTTTCCGCAGACATTTTTTATATTTTTTTCGGAAAGTTTTCTGAACCGAACTGCTGTTTTTTCATAATCAACAATCTGCTTTTTATTGACGGTATCTAAAATCGCCACTCCCGTATAAACGAAATGTTCAGAACCGGAAAGTTTTCTTAAAATTTTTATTGCTTCCTTTTTATTTTTCGGCTTTCCTATTATTTCTCCGTCCAAAACAACAATCGTATCCGCTCCTATAATTATTCCATTGCGACTGACAGCCCTTGCTTTTTTCAGAGCGAGAGATTTGACTGTTTGAGAGGGTTTTTTGCCGGAAATGTTTTCCGATATTTTCGGGTGAACGATTTCAAATTCGTATCCTGCATCTTTAAGTATTTTTTTTCGCTGAGGAGATGCCGAGGCGAGAATTAGTTTTGTCATATCACAAGTGTAGAAATTTTATACCCGCATTTTTTGCATCGGCCGACTTCTAATCCGACGATTTCCGTATTATAACCCTTTCGTTCTATCAGAATTTCTTTGCATTGCGGACAATTTGTTCTGTTATATTCCAACTCCATTACATTTCCCACATAAACATGTTTCAATTTTTTTAATGCGATTTTCCTTGCTTTTTCAAGCGTGGGGAACGGGGTCGCCTTGATTGTCATTTTATAACACGGAAAATATCTTGAAAAATGAAGCGGGGTTTCCTCACCCAAAGACCAGACCCAGTCAACCAAATCGGAAATTTCTTCATCAGAATCGTTTAGCCCCGGAATAATCAAATTTGTTATTTCAACATGCTTTTTCTTTTTGACAAGTATCTCAACCGTCCTCAAAACAGGTGCAAGTTTCCCGCCGCAGTATTTTTTATAAAATTCATCCCGGAATGATTTCACGTCTATGTTTGCAGCATCTATAAATTCAACTATGTTGTGAAAAGGTTCTTCGTTTATGTAACCGTTTGAAACCAAAACATTTTTTAAGCCGTATTTTTTTGCTTCCGACATAGTATCTTTCAGCCACTCGTAATTTATCAATGGCTCGTTATAGGTATAGGCAAGTCCAATGGAATGATACTGTTTTGCAAGTGCTACCGCATCATTAGATGAGACGGTTTTAAGGTAAGTATCGTCAAAAACCGCCTGCGAAATTTCAAAATTCTGACAGAACTGGCAGTGGAAATTACATCCAAGCGTTCCTAACGATAAAATTTCGCTTGTCGGATAAAAATGGTAAAGCGGTTTTTTTTCTATCGGGTCCATTGAAACGGAAGTGAACTTATCGTAAGTGAGTGAAAAAAAATTGCCGTTAATATTTTTTCTTATGCCGCAATTCCCGACTTTACCATCTGATATTTTACAATACCACGGGCATAGATTACATTTTACCTGTTTTTTTTCTTTGTTATGAACTTCAAAATATAATGCGTCTTTCATTTTGTCTCTTTTTCTATCCATTTAAGATAATCCAGGTTACCGGTTATTATCGGCAGAAAAATTATTTCCGGAATAGTATATGAATGAAGCGATTTTACTTTTTTTATCAGTTTTTTAGCAAGTGAGATTTTTGTTTTCATTATTAAAAGCATCTCCGTAGATTTTTCAATTTTGCCCTGCCACCAGTAAATTGATTTAATTTTCTCAATGATATTGACACAAGCCACAAGATGTTCTTTTAGAACTCCGTCGGCAATTTTTCTTGCTTCTTTAATGTTTGATGCCGTCACAAAAACCACAACGTATTTCATTTTTACCTCTCTTACAATAACTTAAAATCGGACAGTTCCGACATTCAGGATTTTTTTTGCAAAAATTTTTAGCAAGTGCAACTATTAAGGCATGATATTCTTTGTAAATTTCTACATCTTTAGGAACATTTTTCTCAAAAAATTTCTGTATCTCGTGATAATCTTGACTATTAAAAATTCCGAGACGATTTATCAAACGGTTTGTATAGGCATCCGATACAAAATACGGTTTTCCGAGGGCATACAATAGGATTGAATCTGCCGTTTCCGGACCGATACCATTTAATGACAAAAGATATTCACGGTGTAAATTTTCAATTAGTCCAATTGTACTAATTGACTTCGTAAAATTTTTAAGGCGGACCGCTTTCTGTTTATAAAACCCCGACGGTCTTATTAATGTTTCAAGTTTTCTTAAATTTATTTTTGATATTTTTTTGATATTAAGCAGGTTCGCCGTTCTTAAATTAGAAAGTGCTTTTTCAACATTGCTCCATGCGGTATTCTGGGTAAGTATCGCACCGACCATTATTTCAAACTTTTCTTCATCTTTCAAATGTTTTTTTAAAGGATTGTAAACGCCACCGATAGGCCACCAGCCCTGCGGACCAAAATACTTCAGGAGTTTTTTATATATTTTGTAGAGCAAGTTTTTATTTCATCAGCAGCAGCATTATTGCTTTCTGGATATGGAGACGGTTTTCCGCCTGGTCAAAAACAACTGAATTTTTACCGTCTATGACATCATTGGTAATTTCTTCCCCTCTTTTTGCAGGAAGACAGTGCATAACGATACAGTCCGGTTTGGCTTTTGACAATAAAGAATTGTTCACCTGATACGGCTTAAAAACTGAAAGCCGTTTTTCTTTTTCTTCCTCTTTACCCATTGATGTCCAAACATCGGTATAGATAACATCAGCACCGGAGGATTCGGAAACTTCATTTGAAAGTTTTATATCAGATGAAATTTCCTTTGCAGAATTAAAAATATTTTTGTCCGGTTCATAGCCGGCGGGAGTAATTACCGTAAAATTCATTGAAAGTTTGGCGCATAAAAGCATAAGTGAATTCGCGACATTATTACCGTCACCGATGAAAACAAATTTTAATTTTTTAAGACCTTGGACATCTGACTTTGAACATTTTTTCTCTATTATCGTGAACACATCCCCGAGTGCCTGGCAGGGATGCTCCAAATCGGTCAGACCGTTAATAACCGGAACTGTTGAGTGTTCGGCGAGTTCTTCAACATCTTTGTGGTTAAATGTTCTTATCATAATTCCGTCAACATATCTTGAAAGCGTTCTCGCAGTATCAGAAATTGTCTCGCCGCGGCGTAATTGCAGTTCCTGTCCGCTTAAAAAAAGTCCGAGACCGCCGAGCTGATATATCCCCGTTTCAAAAGAAACCCGCGTTCTTGTAGACGGTTTTGAAAAAATCATCGCAAGAGTTTTACCTGTCAGCGGAGTGTATTTGTTTCCTTGTTTTTGTTTTGATTTAAGGTCTCTTGCCGTCTCAAAAATCTCAAGAATATCCGTTTTCTCCAAATCCGAAATTGAAATCAAATGTTTTGTTTTCATGATAGTTTTATTATATCAAATTCAAAAAAGTTTTTCAAGGAAAAAACAAAGAGAACCTTCTTTCTTTCCAAAAACCGGAATATCAAGATAAGTTCCCTTTATTTTATAATTGTTGCAATTCTGTTAAATTTTAGAAGCAATAACCTGCCATAATGGCTATTACGCTGTTTTTTACGTCAAGGTCGTCCGCACTGTCGTTAATACTTGTCAAACCCATTGTATAACGGGCATCAAGCGTTACTTTGCCGGCGCCGGCGTCAATATCAACTCCGCCACCGATTGCAAGACCGAGGTCAAGCGACTTCACATCTTCCAAATCCGATTCTTCTGATACCCCTCCAAATACAAATTCGCTTTTCGCACTTGCTTTCATACCAATACTCGGACCCAAAAATACATTCGGTTTTACACTCCCTTCTGATGGAATGTTCAACTTTGCCAATACGGGAATTTCAATGTAGGTGAGTTTCACTGTTGATTCATAACTCTCGCCCATAAAAGATCCTTCATATTTGACGCCTTTCATTGAGAGTAAAAGCTCCGGCTGCAAACTGAACTGGTCGTTAAGCGGAATAGTAACGAATCCGCCTGCAACGATTCCTACCCTTGATTTTTTGTCTTCTTTCTCGACATCATCACCTGACCAATTGGCAATGTTAATTCCTGCTTTCACTCCGCCTTTTATCTCTTTAGCATAAATAACCGAAGAAACTATAAACAATGCCACAAATATCACTAACAATTTTTTCATTTTTTCCTCCATTTTTGTTTTTCAAGAATTCTTCCGTCCTATTATTCAGGAGTTTTCACCTCGATTTTCGGACAAGATTTGAAGAATTTTTTATTGTTATATTTTAATCAAGCGGTTTTTATTATTTTTTTTACTTCTTCAATGTTCGGTTCAATTAAAACCGGAACACCGGCGACCTTCATCGCTGATTCAACGTCTTTAAGACCGTTACCGGTAATAAGGCAGACAACCGTTTCATTTTCTTTGATTTTATTTTCTTTTAGTGCTTTTTTAAAACCGGCGAAACTGGTTGAGGCGGCGGGCTCTGAAAAAACACCCTCGTTTTCTGCGATTTCTTTTATGGCTTTCAAAATTTCTTCGTCTGAAACTTCTATTGCAAAACCTTTTGATTCAATTACCGCTTTTACGGCAGCAACACCGTCGCGGGGCATATCCACGGAAATTGAATCGGCAATAGTCGTCGCTCTAACGGGTTCAATTTTAATTTTGGGTTTTGGATTTGAGATTTGAGATTTTATCCCTTTTGCAATTGCATTGCTTTTTTCCGACTGGACGGCAATAAGTTGCGGAAGTTTGTCTATAAACCCGAGATTGTAAAAATCTCTAAAGCCCTTCCAGATGCCGGAAATTATATTGCCGTCTCCGACGGATACAAATACCTTGTCCGGAACTATCCATTTTAACTGCTCGCAGATTTCATAAGCGGCTGTTTTTTTACCCTCTCTCGTGTAAGGATTATATCCGGTTGAACGACAATACCATCCGAACTCATCAGATGCTTTAAGCGATAAATCAAAAGCATCGTCATAAGTTCCGTGAACGGCAATAACTTTTGCGCCGAACAAAAGAAGTTGCGCTATTTTGGCTTTCGGAGCCGTTTTCGGCACAAAAATGACGCAGGGAAGTTGCAAGTTGGCGCACATACAGGCAAGTGCGCATCCGGCATTACCGGTAGAGGCAGTGGTAAATGTTTTCACGCCAAGTTCCTGACCTTTAACGACGACAACAGAACTTGCCCTGTCCTTAAACGAAGCCGAAGGATTTCTTCCGTCATCTTTAAGATACAAATTTGGAAAATTATATTTTTTGGAAAGATTTTCTGCACGGTAAAGCGGGGTCCAGCCGATTTGAAGTTTCGGAAAAAGATTCAACTGGCAGGAAAAATCCGACTCTAAGGGAAGAATAGGGAGATACCGCCATATTGATAAATTTTCGTCGGTTGTAAGAGTTGAACGGGTGAACCTTTTTTTAATTTCCGGATAATTATAGACGACATCCAAGTTGCCGCCGCAGGAAGGACAAACATATTTTACATCCGAATCATTGTATTCCTTGCCGCAATCAATACATTTTAATCCGAGAATATTTTTCATTTTTACGGCACTATCCATGTTCCCGTTTTTCCGTCTAACGCCTGAGGGATATGGGCAGGGTCGGTAATCAACGCCTGCTTGCCGCCGTTTTCCAAAAATTTCACAATCGCTTTCATTTTCGGAAGCATTGAACCGGGTTTGAAGTGTCCTTCCTCAATATATTTTTTTGCCTCGGCAAGCGTCATTTTGTCAAGCGCTTTCTGGTCGGGTTTGCCGAAATTTAGACAGACCTTTTCCACCGCGGTAGAAATCAAAAGCAAGTCGGCTTTAAGAAGTGTTGCTAAAAGTGCGGATGCCAAATCCTTGTCAATAACAGCAGCGGTGCCTTTTAAATCGCCATTTTCATCGCGGATAACAGGAATTCCGCCACCGCCGACAGCAACGGTTACAACACCGGCGTCAATAAGCGTCTTAATCGCGGCAAGTTCTATTATTTCTTTCGGTTCAGGCGATGCAACGACCCTTCTCCATCCGCGGCCGGCATCCTCCATAATATCCCATCCGTCTTTTTCTTTTCTTTTATGTGCCTCTTCATCCGAATAAAACTGCCCGATCGGTTTTGACGGCTTTTTGAATGACGGGTCGTTTTTGTCAACAAGAACCTGCGTCACAATAGTAGCAGCGGATTTTTTGAGCCCTCTCTTTTTGAACTCATTATCAAGTGCCATCTGAAAATTGTAGCCGATTGCACCTTGAGTATCCGCACCGCAGGTATCAAGCGGTATTTCATGTAAAATTCCGCGCGAGTATTCCGAGCGGGCAAGGACATACCCGACCTGCGGACCATTTCCGTGAGTAATTACAACATCCCAGCCCTTTACAATCATCTCGGCGATGTGTTTCATCGTCTCGGCGGCCGCTTTGTACTGGTCCTGGACCGTCTGATGTTTGTTATCCAGAATCAAAGAATTCCCGCCAACTGCAACTATAGCAACTTTTTTCGCCATAAAAATTCCCCTCCGTTAATTAAATTTATTGTTTATGAGCAAGCCGTTTCTTTTCTCTAATAACTAAAATCAGCACGACTATGCCTGCTAATAAGCCACCGCCAAGTACAATAAATGCACCTTCCATAAACTAATCCTCCCTTTCTATTTCCAACCCATCCAAAATATATGCAATTACCACAAATATTATTACTGATACTATATCCTATAATATTAAGTGGAATCCAAAAAGTTGGTTTGGTTATCAATGAAACAACAACTAAACCTGTGAATGACGCGGTTGAAAGTGCATAAAAGAATTTTACAAGATTATCTCTCTGTCTTTTATTTACTTATACTTCTCCGACATCGTCAACGCCATTATTGCTTTCTGAACGTGAAGGCGGTTTTCGGCAACGTCATATATTATTGAACGTTTGCCGGAAGCGACCTCGTCGGTAACTTCATGCCCTCTGTCAATCGGCATCGGGTGAATATAAAGTCCGTTATCGGTAAGTTTCATCTTCGCTTCGTCGCAAATCCAATCGGTGTATTTAAGCGCTTTTTCAATTTCAAGCGGTTTCTGGAATTCGCCGTTGACATATGCGTTGGGACTCATCCAGTTGCGTGAATAGACAACATGCGCACCGCTATATCCCGCTTTCGGGTCATGAATAATCTCAAACTTCTGATTATTCTCGGCACAGTTTTTCTTTGTTGACGCAATTACCGCAGGGTCTAAATCATAACCCTCAGGCGATGCAATCGTTACATCCATCCCGAACCTTGAATACAAAAGCGCGGCTTCCTGCACAGAACACCAACTGCGCGCGAGAGCGCCATGTCCCCAGTAAAGAAGAAGTTTTTTACCCTTTAAGTTTTCTCCGATATGTTTTCTCAAACCCATTATGTCGGCAAGACCCTGGCAGGGATGATATTTGTCGTGCGCCATTGAAACAATCGGGATGCTTAACCATTTTGCATATTCGCGGAGCATATTATCGCCGTCGCCATATGCGGCAACTTTATCCTCAAGAATTCTGATGCCCATACCGCAGGCGTATCTTGACATAACCTGCGCGGCGTCTTCAATAGTTTCGCCGGCGGATTTTTTCGTCTTAAGACGCATTCCGCCCGGTTCAAGATACTGCGCGTGCCCGCCGAGTTCCGTTGCGGCGCATTCAAATGATTGACGCGTGCGGACGCTCGGATTGTAGAAGAACATAAAAAATGTTCTGTCTTTCAGTAGTTTCGTGTACTTCGGGGAAAAGCGATGCTTCTGCATATCCTCCGCAAGTTCAAGACATTTTGTCAGTTCATCCAGCGACCAGTCCTGCGTACAAATCAAATCCTTACCGTAAAGATTAACTTTGCCTGATTCCGGCATAACTCATCCTCCTTTTCGCTTTTTCGCGAAAGTAAAAAACTTTATTTATACAAATTGTGGAAAATTTGCTTGCGAGCGCCCAAAGGAAGTCCCTTCAGGGGCGATATTTTATAATCTTCCGCCCATAACCAACGCCATAATGGCTTTGTGAGCATGAAGACGATTCTCCGCCTCGTCAATTACGATTGACTGCGGGCCGTCAATAACATCGTCGGTAACTTCCTGTCCTCTGTCCGCGGGCAGGCAGTGCATATAGTAGCCGTTTTTGTTCGTCAACGCCATCTGTTTTGCCGTGGTCATCCAACCCTTACTGTCATTGTTCAATTTTTCGGCGGCGGCGTGGTCTGCTTTTTTAACAGTAGCGCCGGTTTCATCCGTATAATTGAAACACGGCACCGAACCCCATGATTTCGGATAAACGACATCAGCACCTTTGAATCCCTCATCAAAATTATTTGTAATTTTGAAAGAACCCTTTGTTTCGGCGGAGAATTTTTTGCAATTCTCAATAACCTCCGGGTCAAGTTCAAATCCCTTGGGATGCGCAAGAGTTACTTCCATTCCCATTTTTGTAGCGGCAAGAATTACGCTCTGCGGAACCGCACGCGGCTTTTCAATTGAGCCGGAATACGCCCATGACATCGTCATCTTCACACCCTTGAACCCGCCGAATTTTTCCTTTATGGTAATCATATCGGCAAGCGACTGCGTCGGGTGATATTTGTCGCACTCCATATTTATAATCGGAACTTCCGCATATTGTCCGAACTCTTTCAGCGTTGCGTTTGCAAAACCGTAAATCCAGTATGCGGGCGGTCCGTACATTCTTATTGCTATTGCATCGCCGACACGGTTCAGCATTCTTGCGATATCGGAGATTCTTTCCGTCTTGTAAGCGATGTCAAAGCCCTTCCTCGCAGGCGTGTATGTTTTGCCCGGCTCCAAATCAACATGAAAGCCGCCTAATTGCTGAATGCCTGCCGCAAAAGTGCTTCGCGTTCTCAATGATTGATTGAAAAACATCGTGAAAAGCGTTTTGCCCTTGAGGAGATACTGCTGGTCCTCGTTTAAGGCATGCTTCCTTTTCAAATACAATGCGACATCAATCAGCGTCTCCCATTCCTCTTTGCTGTAATCCAGTTCCGCATCAATCCAGTCCCGTCCCAAAAACCTGTTGGTTTTCATAAACCCTCCTTTTTTTATTCGCTTCTCTCACTTTTTTTATTATATTTTTTTTGATGAAAATGTCAAGGGAAAAACGGAATAAAATTTTACTGCGTCTAAAACATCGTTAAATCTGAGCTGCTCGTTTGCAACATGAGCAAATTTTTCTTCGCCCGGACCAAAACCGATTGTCGGAATTTTCCTCTCGCCCATAGTGAAAGAACCGTTGGTGCAGAATGGCCAGAGAACAACCTTTGAATCTTTTTTATACGCTTTTTTATATGATGAAACCGCAGATTTGACCAAATAATGCTCGCGAGGAAGAACCCACGCATTGAAAAACTTTTTTAGATATTCTATTTTTATTTCTTTGCCGCATGCGTTTTTAATCTCATTTTCTATTTCTTTTTTCGTTTCATTTTCAACCGTCCTTCTGTCAATATAAATTGAACAGTTGTCGGGGATTGTATTTATTGATGCGTTTTTTGTCTCTATTTGTGTGACGGATATTACCGGTTTGCCGAGTTGAGAAGTAATTTTATATTTTTTGTTGAGTGAATCAATGTTTTTTATCAAAGGAAGCATTTTGTAAATTGCATTTTCGCCTTCATCAGGAATGCTGGCATGACACGCTTTGCCTTTCACCGTGATTTTTATTTCTGCCCGGCCCTTATGCCCTCTGACAATTTTTAACCCTGACGGCTCGCCGATGACAACGCAATCGGGACGGAATTTTAGGCTCTTAAGAAGGTAGTCAATCCCGTAGCCCTCGGCAATTTCTTCCTGCACCGAGGCAGAAACATAGAGCGTAAAATCATTCAGAAGCCCCAATTTTTTTATCAAGCCGCCGGCATAGACCATAGACGCCACACAGCCCTTGTCGTCGCAGGAACCCCTGCCGTAAATAATCCCGTTTTTATAAACCGCTTTGAACGGGTCTGTTTTCCATTGTTTTACATCGGCGATGCCGACGGTGTCAACATGCGCATCAAAAAGAATTTTTATTTTTCCGTTGCCGATGCGACCGATGACGCTTCCGAGTTTGTCAATTTTTACATCGTCGTATTTTAGTTTCCGCATCTCTTTCGCAACAATTCCAGAAACCGCTTGTTCATTCTTTGACAAACTCTTCGTTGAAACCATTTTCAGCAGAAATTTCAGGCAATCGTTTTCAAACTTGTTCATAATTAATTTTGTACGGAATGTTATTTTTGAGCATTGATAACAAACTGACAATCGCAGTTTTTGAACCCTCTACCAGCACTTCGCAGTATCTTTTACTTTCTATGATGTTATGCAATATAAAACTATACGACTTTATCACGCTCCGTGCTTCTTCGCTTACAAGTTCCGCAACAAAATCCCTGTCAGCATCCGATAGGTTTTGCTTTGAATTAATTTTTATTACCCACATCATAAGAATTTATTAAACTTTTTTCCTTTTTCGTTATATTGGTTTTTCTTTAGGAGTTCTCTTTCTAATCATATCTAATTTCATTCGGCGTGAGTCCAAGCTGTTGGGCGAGAAAAATCTGGTTTTGAGTTCTCGGCAGATGCCACCAATACTCGGAAACATTGTTATCTCATTTATACCCATCAAATTCAGTTCTTTCATAACCATTGGTTTTTCTTTTACTGGCAACAACACTGAGTGCAAGAAACCTTCCTTTTTATTGTTGATATATGCTTCCATATCATCGACATTTGTTACTGTAAAGCCACTTTGTTGTGGTATAATACGAGGATTATATTTAGCAAATGGTCTTAAAACACCTATGAATTCAATTGTTTCACGTAAATTAAATGGTGGTTGTGGAAATTCTTCCAACCACGCATCGTAAAGAAAAAGGTATACTTTGACATTTTCAGATTGAGGTACAGTATCGTTTACTTCCCTGTACGCAAAATATGCTGCTATATAAGGGGAAAATGTCCAGTCCAACATAGGCGTAGGGAAACCATAATGTTGAACTAATGCTAAAAATGATGCAAATTCATTTTCACTTTTCAAATCTGTTAAATCGTCATATACCGCACAGATATTATATTGTACTTCTGGAAGTATCTTATCAAGATATTGGGGGAGTGTTATCGTATCTGCTACTCGGTGAAAAGAAGTGCGAAGTTTCCAAGCAGAATCTGCTTGTCCACGACAAAAAATACTATTAGATTGTTGTATTATAGCTGCAACAAAAGTCTTATAATCGTTCCAAGTAAATACTTTTTCATTCATTTGTACTGCACCTCATTTGTCAATAATTATTTAAATAAACTAATCTGTTCCTGTCTTTCAATCTTAAAACCGACTACACCAAAATTAGAAATAGAGGACTTGGCATAAGATTTATATCCGTTTTGATAATCCCTGCCTACATATTTAATATAAAATTCCATATCGTCGGAATTTAACTTTTCTACCAACCTGTATAAATCCCCGTCAAATTTTATGCAGTAACCGGCAAAAAATGTATACTCCTCTTTTTCCCAAACAATGAAATTGGGCTTTAAACTGAGAGGTGAGACAAGAATTTTTTTACCGAAAGAAGTATCCAGTCCCTGTGAACGACCGAAAGCATACCAAGATACTGAATTCGGTTTTCCTTTGTCTCTTAAAAGTAATCTGTCTTTAATTTCCAAAAAATATTTATAGGTGTTGGGATATTCTTTTTTTAACTCCGCTTCCGGAATAATTGTGTGTTTGCCGTTTATTTTTTTGTAAGGAAAAACAATATACCTGTTTTGTTTATCCTCCGCTGATTTTAATACCGAAGCTTTTATAATGGGTTTTAATATGCTTTTTTCAACAGTGAACTCTCTGCCGTCTTTAAGTTTTATTGTGGCTTTATCTTTTTCAAAAATTGGATCCTTAAAAATATAAAAATCATCCGCCAGTGTCGTTATACCAACATGAATTTTTGCTATTTCGCCGAGCGGAACTCCCCGAATTTCAATGTTTCTTATTTTTTCTAAAACTTCATTTGAAGCAAAAGTCCACTTTTGATAATCTATATTTGTTAAATTAAGTTCATCAATAAATTCTATTTTTTCTTTATTGCCTTCGTAATAAGAAAAAAAATCTTTATTCCAATTTTTATCTAAAATCGTAATCGCTGAATAAGTTGTGGCATTATCAAATATCTGATGGTGATTGAAATTTATTATTTCTTTAATATACCTTTTTTCCATAAGATAATATCTTATTACTTGTGCAGTATCCGTCTTAAAAAAAGTATTCGGTGTAATATAACCGATTTTTCCTGCTGAATTTAGTAAATTAAACCCGAGTTCGAAAAAAGCAATATAAATATCTGTCGAACCACTTTTACAAAAGGACCAATTAGTTTGCACCTTTGCCCTTCTTTCCATTCCTAAATGTTGTATCCTTATATATGGAGGATTACCGACGACATAATCAAAACAATTAAAATATTTTTTTATTGTGTCCTTATCCAAACTGTCTATGTGCCAAATGTTCCATTTTACATCGGATATTCCATATAAAGCAGCAATCTCATTCAAATTATTTTTACATTTATCGAGAGCAAGTTTATCAATATCAAAACCGTATATGTTATTCTGTAATAATTCTTTAATTTTTTTATTACTTAATTTGTTTTTTTTACAATCATTTAAAAAACGTTCCACAATAAAAATAAGAAAATTACCGTCTCCACAGGCGGGGTCTACAATTTTTTTTGCAAAAATATTTTTTTTATACTTAATTCTATCTAATATCAAATTAACAATCCAAGCAGGAGTATAAATGACACCGTTTGCTTTTTCTTTTGTTATTTTCATATACAACGGTAAATTTTCTATTTTTTTATTTGACATAATAATTATTCTATAAATCTTTCTTTAAATATTTCGCATATAGATTGTATAAAATTAGACGGTCTTAAATCTTTATTAGTTTTGTTTTCTAATATTTTTATTCCGTTTTTTGTTTTCTTAAAGTAAATTAAAGATATTCTCTCATATTTATGTAAATGATCATACATATCTTCACGGTTAGTAACTCTTAATAGTTTTCTTTGCACTTTTTCTAACGGAAATTTTTCATTATTTTCTAAACTTTTATCTGGGCAGACAATTATATACCCTACTACTAATTTAGGATAAGCAGCATGAAAATTTTCAGCATCATGAAATATACTATCCCATCTAAAATTTCTAAATGCCGTTAAAATGGATGTTGTTTGAATTATTATCGCTGGACCATTATATTTATGATAAAATAATATATCTGCCTCTTTTTTCTCACGCCCATTAACCCCTTTTGCCTTTAATTTAGCTACATAATATTTTTTTATATGCGACTTTTCTTCATATGAATATAATACTTGCTCTATTTCATTTTTAGATATTTCACTGATACAGTCACTTATTTTTCCACTAGTAGAAAAACTCTTCTTTTCTTGAGGGTTCATTTTCATGTAATTATTAATTAATAAGCTTAGTTTTTCTTCTATTTTTTTAATTGACATAATGCTTTCACTTTTTCAATAAACGTTTCTACTGAAAAATCACTTTGTAACATTTTTATAGTATCCTCTTTTAATCCCAACTTTGTCAAATCAGTAAAATATGGTTCTGCATTATCATTAAAATCAACTATCGCTATGCCCAATACATCCGGTTTGTGTGGAAAATCCAAATCTTTAAATAGTTCAACATATTTTTTTATTTGATGTTCCGATAATGTTTCAATTTTCTTTAATTTTCCTCTTTTATTACCAGCCGCCTTATCATAGTAAGGCGCATAACCTCGCAAAACCAGAAAATGAACAAAACCGACGCCTGTTCTTCTTATGTTCGCTGTTTCGCCGAGCAACTGTTCAAAATAATTATTTGTATTTTGCGCATAATTTGACGTTACAAACTTAAAACTTAATGTTACAACAGGTTTTTGGCTGGAAAAAATCGTAACATCCACTGTTTTGGGATAATATTTCCCTTCTATCTTATACTCGCCATCATTACCTAAACTTTTTACTGAATAACTTTTAGCAAGACCAGAAATAATTTCTTTGGCAAACCAAGAGTGAATAGGCACTAATTTTTTAGGACTTCTCGCACCATAAATATTATATGCTTTATAGGTCGATTTAAGAGCATCTAAAAAGTTAACTTTTAAGTTATTAGCCATTATGTACCTGTCCTATTTCTTTTACACATTTTAACGAGTTGTTTTTTGTCTCTTGAAGTTATTTCAATTTTCGGCATAAAAAACTTTCCATAAATATATCAGGATTTTTTTGATTTATTTTTTGCAATTATCCTTAAAATAACGGCAAGGACTCCGCTTATTACAGTTATACATATAGCGAGATAAAATGCGGTGGTGTAGTCATTATTCAGGTCATAAATCTTTCCAAAAACATAAGGACCTAAAAGCCCCGCTACTCCATAACTTGAAAATAAAAGTCCGTAGTTTGTGCCGAAGTGTTTCGTTCCGAACAAATCAGCGGTCGTTGCAGGATAAAGAACCATACAACTCCCGAAAGCAAGTCCGAACAATGCGCATAAAACATAATATATGCTGACATTACTTCCTGCTTTTATCATAAAAAATGAGACGGTTGCAAGAACAATAGATGCGGCAGAGAGAATCCGAAGGCGTCCGATTTTGTCTGAAAAAGCGCCTACTGCCACGCGACCAAAACCGTTAAAAATGGCAATGATACTTAATAAAAATGCCGCCGACATTTTGTCAATACCGTTTAACATCGCATAAGAAACAATATGTCCCATCGTTCCAAGTCCAACGAAAAGATTAAAGAACCATATAAGCCATGCTATGTAAAATAACTCGCTTTTTAAAACCTGAGACGGTGCAAGTTCAAAAAGCGGCGGACGGGTTGTTTGTTTCGCTTGAAATTTTTGAGCCCAATCAAGCGGAGGCGCTTTTATCATCCGGGCAGCAAGAATAGTTATGACAAAAAAAACACCGCCGAGATAAAAGAATGATTCTCTCCACCCGTAATTTGTAATTATCCATCTGACAAGCGGCGAGAGTATAAAAGCGCCGGCGCCGAATCCAAAAACAACTATTCCGCTTACAAGTCCTTTTTTATGAGGATACCATTTAACGGCGGTGGCAACAGGCGTCACATATGCAAAACCGGTTCCTATTCCACCTAATACTCCATATGTAATGAGAATATGCAGCAGAGAATTTGCAAAGCCCGACAAAAAATAACCGACACTGAAAAGCACGACGCCTATCATACAGACAATTTTAGGTCCGTATTTATCCTGCAACTTTCCGCCCCAAATCATTCCGACGGTATAAATCAAAAGAAAGACGGAAAACGGCAGAGATGCCTGCGTTCTTGTCCAACCAAAGTTTTCCGAAATCGGATTGATGTAGACGCCCCAGACATATGCGACTCCAAGCATCAGCATTATCAAAGTCCCCGAGGCGACGACGAACGACGGATTGTCTGTTTTCTTTTCCATAAATAAATACCTCCGATTTTAACACTACTATTACACTATTGAATTACCGCCGCATTTCAAGGATTTTACCAAATGAACACCCAAGTTTTCATCAACCCACAATCCTATAACTTGGGCATTAAATCCCCATGAGTTTATTTTTTTAATTGAGGTTAATATCTGTGACGCTTGAGTTTCTTTGTCTTCAGGATTCGCAGTGCAATCATAATGTCCCGCTATAGCAATGAGTTTTGACCCGTGTTTATTGACTGAAATCTGAACCTTCTTTTTTATCAATTCAATTACGGGAGCATCTTTGTTTTCTGCTAATATGCCACTCGGTCCCGGTTCGGTGATATTATCAACATAATCCACACCGTAACTTTTTTTCAACCATTCAATTACAGGCAACTGCACTCTTCCGTCCATGCAATTTATTGCAGTCGCAAATTTTTTATTGTCCACAAATGTTATCTCTTAAGATTTATGTCGACTAAAATGACATTTATTGTCAACTTCTACCAGATTAAATTTTACAATTTTTTCAAGAGTCCGGTTTTTTGGTTGAACTCTTCAATCAACTTGTCCCAGACGGGAATCTGGGCAAATGTTTCGTCCCAGAATTCGGGATTCCAGAGCGCATTTATCTCTTCAACCGTCTTTCCCTGCTGTTCAACCCAAGTAAAATATTTCAAATTGTGAAGCGCCTTCTGGTCGTAGTAATTCAACTCTTTAATCCAGTCAACGCCGATACCGTGCAGACATCTCTTGAAATCAACTATGGCATATTCTTCCGAATATTTTCCGCGTTCCTGCTCCAACTCTTTCAAACGGGATTTGTACATATCCGACGAGTCGGTGAATATCGTGAAGATAACATCGTTTTCATTCAGTTCGTAATACTTCGCCATTTTTATTGACGCAAGCATATTGCAGATACTGGAAATACCCAGAATCGGAAGTTTTTCTATGAGGTCTTTTTTCACGCCTTCTCTTTCAAGTATTTTTTTGCCGGCGGGTTCATTGAAGAGACGCAACAGCCGCATCGTGTATTCATCGTCTATTGCGACAACATTGTTGGTGTTTCTGACATTATGAATCCACGGGACATGCTTGTCGCCGATGCCTTCAATCCTGTGCCCGCCGAACCCGTTCATATAAAGCGTCGGACATTGGAGCGCCTCGGTGGCCGCTATTTTTATCAACGGAGATATTTTCCTTAAATATTCCCCGGCGCCGAGTGTCCCTGCAGAACCCGTCGCAGAAACATATCCGGTCATTCTTAATTTGTCGTTTTTAGTTTTTAATTTATTGAAAACTTCTTCTATCGCAGAGCCGGTAACCTCATAATGCCACGAACAGTTTCCGAACTCGTCAAACTGGTTGAATATGACGCAGTCCTTCCTGTTTTTTCTGATGTTCCAGCACTCGTCGTAAATTTCCTTTACATTACTTTCGCAGCCGGGCGTTGCGATGACCTCAGCACCCATTTCCCTAAGCCAATCAAATCTTTCCTTGCTCATCTCTTTTGGAAGAATGGCAATACCCGTGCAGCCAAGAAGAGCGGAATCAAAAACGCCGCCGCGGCAGTAATTTCCCGTTGAGGGCCAGACCGCTTTTTGCGTCGTCGGGTCAAATTCGCCTGTTACAAGACGGGGCACGAGACATCCGAACGCTGCCCCGACTTTGTGTGCGCCCGTCGGGAACCATTTTCCGGCAAGCCCGATGATTTTTGCTTTAACTCCCGTAAGTGCCGATGGCAACTCTATGCAATTTACTCCGTTAAACTGCCCGTCACCGCCGTTTTCCTTCGGATTATTTTTCCATGTAATCCTGAAAAGATTTGCCGGGTTAACGTCCCACAGCCCGATGTTCTTCAATTTCTCCTTTATTTTCGCAGGAATTTTTAACGGGTCTTTCTGCTGCGCAAATGTAGGAATGATAATTCCCTTTTCCTTGCATCTTCCGACCATCTTCGCCAATACCCTCTCATTAACCTTTACTTTTACCATTTTACTATTCCTCCTTTTTTAAATTTTTACGGATAAACGCCGCGCAGTTTTACTGCGGTGGCGACGCGGCTTACAGCCAAAATATACGCCGCAAGACGCATATCACATTTTTCTTTTTCTGCGATTGCGACAACATCCTTAAAACTTTTAGTCATTATTCTTTTCAGTTCATTGTCAATGTCTTCCAACTGCCAGAAATGCGACTGTAAATCCTGAACCCACTCAAAATATGAGACGGTCACACCGCCGGCATTGGTAAGAATATCGGGCAAAACCATTACGCCGTTTTTGTGAAAAACTTCATCTGCTTCGGGTGTTGTCGGACCGTTCGCGCCTTCTGCGATAATTTTCGCTTTTATCTTCGGAGCGTTTTCTTTCGTTATCTGATTTTCCAAAGCGCAGGGTGCTAAAATATCTATGTCCAAATTAAAAAGTTCTTCGTTGGCTTTTTTAGAACCCGCAACGAAATCGCCGCCGGTAAAACCTTCAATCGTCTTTTTTGGATTACTCTTTACATAGTCCAAAATTTTCGGAATGTCAATGCCCTTCTTGTTGAATAATCCGCCTGAAATATCGGTGACTCCGACAATTTTACAGCCAAGTTCGTGCAAAAATTGGGCGGTAGCGCTCCCCACATTTCCAAAACCCTGAATTGAAACGCTACAGTCGGCGGGTTTTATTTTTTTGTATTTCAGCGCCTCGTTTATGACAAACATCGCGCCGCGACCGGTTGCGGTAAGACGACCCTCGCTTCCGCCGATATCAATCGGTTTGCCCGTTACAACACCAGGGGCGGAATATCCGACATTCATTGAATACGTGTCCATAATCCACGCCATAACCTGCGGGTTCGTGTTGACATCCGGCGCGGGAATATCCTTTTCGGGACCGATAATTATTGAAATTTCAGAAGTGTATCTGCGGGTAAGTTTTTCTATTTCGTATAATGACATCTTTGACGGGTCGCAGACGACACCGCCTTTGGCGCCGCCGTAGGGAATTCCGACGACAGCGCACTTCCATGTCATCCACATCGCAAGAGCCTTTACCTCGTCAAGCGTTACGTCCGGATGGTATCTGATGCCGCCTTTTGCGGGACCTCGCTCTAAATTATGCTGAACGCGATAACCCTCAAAAACCTTAACCGCACCGTCATCCATTCTTATCGGGATTGAGACGATAAGAGCCCTTTTACAATTGCGAAGTTTTGCGTGGATGCCTTTATCAAGATTGATTTTTTCTGCGACGGTATCCAACTGCTGACACGCCATTTCCCAAGGATTGAACTTCGCCATTTTTGCCTCCGATTGACGGGTATTTTGAAAGGTACGGACTTTTTTAATTTTATCAAATCCGGGAATTTTTGTCAACTATTTTTTGATATAAATCGTTTCCGTAGATATCGTTGATGACAATAAGCGGGAAATCCTTAACATCCAATCTGAAAACTGCCTCGCAACCTAAATCGGCAAAAGCAATAATTTCCGATTTTTTCACGCATTTGGAAATCAAGACACCTGCACCGCCGACAGCCGCAAAATAGACCGCTTTATATTTTTTCATCGCCGCAACAATCTCTTTTGAACGACCGCCTTTACCTACGGTGGCTTTAAGTCCGTGTTCCAATAATTCCGGCGTGTATTTATCCATTCTGTAAGATGAGGTTGGTCCGCAACTTCCTATGATTTGTCCGGGCTTTGCCGGTGTGGGACCCGTGTAGTAAATCACTGCACCTTTTATATCAAACGGCAATTTTTTATTGCGGCGGAGCAACTCCAAAAGCCGCTTGTGTGCCTCATCGCGGGCAGTGAAAATAGTTCCGCTTAACAGAACCTCGTCGCCTGCTTTAAGTTCTTTCAATACATCTTCGGTTAACGGCGTTTTGATTTTGATCACAAAATTACACGGCAAGGTTTTCCACGAGTTTTAATGTTTCAATGTCTATTTTCTTTTTGCCGGAAATTACTTTTTTTATAGGCAAAAATTTTATTTCGTTTTTTTGCAGGACGACGACTATATTTTTTTTGCCTTTTGAGATTAAATCAACTGCGAAACTTCCGAAGCGGCTTGCGAGATTTCTGCTTCTCGCCGATGGATTGCCACCTCTTTGAATATAACCGAGGTTGCTCACCTTTACGTCAATTCCCGTGCAGTCAAAAATTTGTTTTGCAACTTTTTTAGCATCGCCGCAGCCCTCGGCAAAAACAATTACCGCCGATGTTTTTTTCTTTTTTTGGTCTTTTTTTAATTCATCACAGATTTTGTTGATATCATACTTTATTTCCGGAACCAGAACAAATTCCGCACCCGAGGCAAGCCCGACTTCAACCGCAAGAAACCCGTGTTCTCTTCCCATCACTTCAACAATAAACACCCTGTCAAAACTGGTTGCGGTGTCACGGATTTTGTCAATCGCATCAACTGCCGTATCTATCGCGGTATCAAATCCGATTGTCTCGTCGGTGCCGAAAACATCATTGTCAATGCTCGCGGGAATGCAAATAGACGGAATGCCGCTTTTTGAAATTCTGTCAGCCGCTCTGATTGAACCATCGCCGCCGATAACTATAAGATGAACAATTTTATTTTTTTTGAGTGTTTTTACCGCTTTTGATAAACCTGCCGGCGTTTTGATTTCCGCACATCTTGAACTTTTTAGAATTGTGCCGCCGTGCTGAATTGTTCCGCTGACCGTTCGGGCATCCATTTTAATAAGGGTTTCGTCTATAAGTCCCTGATAGCCGTTCATCACGCCGACAACTTCAAAGCCCGAATAAACCGCCCGACGGACAACCGCCCTTATACAAGCATTCATTCCCGGCGCATCGCCGCCCGGCGTAACAATCGCAATTTTTTTCATTTTTCTTTTGTGATATTTACCATTCTATTTTCTATCTGCGCTTTGAGCGGCGAGTATTTTTTTACAAATAAAAGTTGGGCATCTCTGTCTATGATTCCCGTATCACGGATTTCTTTTCCCTGTTTGAATATGTTGAAATCGTCTCCGCCTTTTGCTACGAAGGAATTGGTCGCAACTTTATAGTATTTTTTCGGATTTATCCGCGCGTTTCCGACGGCAATTTCAACGACCCTGTCGCCTTCATATCTGTTTTTATCGTATTTGAATTTTAATCCCGAAACCTGAAGTTTTCCGAATTTTCCGGAAACCGATTTTTCTAAAATATCTTTTATCTGCGCGCCGGTAAGTTTCATCGTAAAAATAGTATTGCCGAAAGGCGCGAGTTCGTAAATATGCCTCATACTTATTTTGCCTTCCGGCAGGTCTGCGCGGATTCCGCCGGCATTCTGGAAAGCAATATCGGAATTTGTTATTTTTTTGAACACATCCGTCTGCCAATTTCCTAAAGGTATTTCTCCGCTTCTATCCGTTGCCGAACGCGAGAGATTCTGCGCCGATGAACCGACGATACTTTCCATTTTTGCCGAAATATCTTTTGTGAGATTTTCTATGATTTTTTTGAGTCCTTCATCGGCGCCGAATTTTTTTCTGTTAAGCGAAATTAGTTCATATTTTTTACCGACGATTTTTTTGTTTCTTATTTTTAACTCTATTTTTCCGACGCATTTTCCGTAACAGCCCGCCTGAACAATCATAGTATTTTTAACATTTATCGGTTGCTCTAAAAAACTGTGAGTGTGGGCGCCGATAATAATATCTATCCCGCCGGTATTTTCGGCAAGAAAAACATCGTCTTCGCTATCCTTTGAAAGACCGATGTGGGTAAGTGCGACAATCACATCCGCTTTTTGTTCTAATTCCGGAATATATTTTTTTGCGACATCCGTCTCTCTCTGAAATTCAAGTCCTTTGCGGACTTCCGGCATCGTAAGATATGGCATTGCAGAGGTTGTAATTCCCAAAACACCGATTTTCACGCCGTCAATTTCTTTTATGTAATAGGGTTCAAGCCACCTGACGATATTTTTTGTTCGTCTGTCAACTACATTCGCCCCGAGTACTGAAAAATTTGACATCTCTATAAGTTTTTTTAACTGTTTTTGTCCCTTGTCAAATTCGTGATTGCCGAGAGTCATTGCATCATAACCCAGTTCGTTCATAACTTTTACGACAACCTCTCCGTTGGTCAAATCGCCCTCTGGAGTACCCTGAAAAATATCTCCGGCATCAAGCAAAAGATACGGTTTTTTCTGCAACTTCAAAAAATTTGACAACACTGCGCTTGTTTCTATATGCCCGTGGACATCGTTGGTATGATAAACTGTGAGCCTTGTTGTCGTTAATTCAACATACAAAAAATACCCGGCGACCCCAAGCCCGACTGATAAAACAATTAGCAACCTTTTTAAGTTTTTCATAATAATTATATTTTACACAAGAAATGGAAAAAAAGCAAGATTTTTATTGACAACATAAAAAAAAATCATATAATCATTCAATATGGAAGAAAAAAACGGGTTGTTTCCGGAAAAAGAAATAATAAGTTTTAAGTTGAACAGAGTCATAAAAAGAGACGGAAGAATTGTCGCTTTCAACAAGGACAAAATCACCGACGCAATTTTCCGAGCAGCCGTTGAAGTGGGCGGCTCCGATAGAGAAATGGCCGACGTGCTTGCAAATAAAGTCGTCGCTATGATGAACCAGGTCTACACGCCGGATGTCCTTCCTTCCGTTGAAGAAATTCAGGACTTGACCGAAAGGGTACTCGGGGAAAACGGGCATTTCATAACCGCAAAGGCATATATTTTATACAGAGCGGAACACAAACGGCTTCGCGAAGGAAAAAATGAAAAAATAATTGTTCAGGACAATATCCCGTATAAAATACTTTGGAAATACTTCGCATGGAATGTTGACCACAACTGCGACACAACTGAAAAACTGAACGAGCGGATTAAAAACGGCACCATAGGAAAACTGATAGAGGATGCAGAGGCGCTTTATCAGGAAGAAATAAATAAAGTTGCGAAACGCATAATAGAAAACAGGGACAAAATTCGTCTGGTAATAGTAGCGGGACCATCTTCAAGCGGAAAAACTACGACGACCACAAAAATCAGCGAAGTGCTGAAAAAAGAAAACATCAGTTTCGTGCTTCTTAATCTTGACAATTATTTCAAGGACCTTGAAGAGCATCCGAAAGACGAATACGGCGATTACAATTTTGAAACGCCCCAGGCGCTGGATCTACCTCTAATTAACCAGCACTTGTTTGATTTACTAAAAGGTAAAACGGTTAAAATGCCTTATTACGATTTTAAGACGGGAAAAAGATTTTTGGACAGGACCGAATTCAAACTTGAAAAAAACCAGATTCTCCTGATTGATTCTCTGCACGGACTTTACGACGAAATGACCAAAAGCATACCGCACAATATGAAGTTCAAATTTTACATTGAGGCAATCTGCCAGATACGGGATAAAGACGGAGAATTTGTAAGATGGTCGGACTTAAGAATGCTGCGGCGGATGGTCAGAGACAGTTGGCACCGGGCATACAATCCTATGCGCACCGTCGGGCATTGGCATTATGTAAGGCGGGCTGAAATGAAATTCATCGTGCCTTTTATCAATAAAGTTGATTACGTCTTCAACGGCGCGATGCCTTATGAACTCCCTCTTCACAGAAAAAAAATGTTAAATCAATTCCCGGAAATTCTTAAAGTATATGAAGGTGACCCGAAAAAAATTGACGCATATATGAGGGCAAAGAGGGTTCAGAAACTTTTGAGTGAGTTTGATGAATTTGACGAGACACTGGTGCCGGAAAATTCGCTGGTCAGAGAGTTTATCGGCGGGAGTTCTTACAAGTATTGAAACACGGATTCATGCAGATAAAGGTACGGATTCAGACGGCTTATCATAAAATTCAACTAGCGCCGAGCAGGTGGCGGCTGAAATGATTTGTTATACGTTCTTTATTTTGTAGGTTAACCAAATCTTATTATCGCTTAGTTTTTTTGTGTTAATTAATTCTATCTTTATGTTCCCATTCACTCCTCTGAACAGTGTGTATTGGTTTTTGCCAACAATAACAGGATGCATTAGTAAACTTATTTCATCAACAAGCCCTTTATTAATCAGGATGCAATTCAGTATTTTACCTGTATCTGTCAATATGATTTTTGCATTATATTGCTTTGCCAAAAGTTTCAGGGCTTGATTGTAATCAATATGATTTTCTCCGACAATGTGATAATCGTAATTTCGTTCTTCCAGATAATTGAGATAATTTTTGGGTGTTTTCCGGGAAACTAATACAACTATATCTCTACACAATTCAAATCTTCTGTAAACATGGTGCAACCCTTTTAATTTTCCTTTTGTGTCAGGAATAACCCATAACGGTAGATTTTTATTTCTTTCTGGTTTTACAAAATCGTTTTTATCTTCTTTGGGAATCTGCGGACAAAACATTTTAATTCCTGCTTTCACTGTATTTGACCCTATGAGATGTATGTCTGCCTTATAGTTTCCCACTATCTGGTAATGCTTTTCCATATCAACGTCAAATCCAAGAATTGAACCATCCAGGCTTATTGAACTATGCAGAATCACTTTTAGTTTTTTCATTTTAAATCCTTTTTAAGTATAACATCTGCTTATATCTGTTTAAATCCGGCTTCATTTGTTTCTTATAATTTTTTTGATAATTTAAAAATTGCTACGGCTGCAGAAATTTTTAATAAATCGCCGACGATAAACGGAATCACACCTAAAATTACTGCGTTTCTAATTCCGCCTACAAAAAAAGAAAGATTGAACGCACCGAACGAAAGTAGAATTAAATCACCGAGCATCAAAGCATAAAAAACCTTCAATTTTTTTTCAATCAGAAAACCTACAAGCCAGCTTGCAAAGACGAAGCCGACAATATAACCGCCGGTCGGTCCCCACAAAGCGCCGACACTTGTAAATAGCGGAAGTCCAATCCCTCCGAACAAAAAATACAAAAATTGCGATATACCGCCGAGGTTTTTCCCGAGGTAAGCGCCGCTTAAAAGCACAAAAAATGTCTGCAGGGTTAAAGGCACCGGAGTAAACGGCAACGGGATTCTCGCATAAGCGCCGAAAGCCGTTGCCATCACAAAAAACGAAACCCAAATTACTTTCTCAATTTTTTCATCACGAATAATTACTCTGTTTAGAACTACTGTTATCATATCGACTCCAAAAACTATTTATCTATCCTTTTAATCGTGGAGCGAAGCAAGAAATTTCTGCAGGTTTTGAATTTGCGACCTATACCCTGCAGGAGCAAATTCTTTGAGCGACTACAAAGGAGCGACCAAAGAAATTTGCTTGCGAGTGACTATTTACCATTTTATTTTGGAAATTTTTTCAGCCGCCTGTTTGAGACGGGTTTCTGAAACTGTTAACGCAAACCTGACATATCCCTCGCCGGAGGGTCCTAATCCATTTCCGGGCGTGCAGATAATTCCTGCCTCATCAAGAAGTTTAGCGACGGTATCCGCGGATGTATAGCCCTTCGGTACTTTTGCCCAGACATAAAATGTTGCTTCCGGTTTTTTCACAGACCAGCCGATTTTATTTAGTTCATCGGTAAAAATATCTCTTCTATTTTGATAGATTTTTCGCATTTCTTCAACGCAATTTTGAGACGATGTAAGAGCAACAACTCCCGCTTCCTGGACAGCGCCGAAAACGCCTGAATCGTAATTGTCCTTAACTTTTGACAGCCCGGTAATTATTTCCGGATTTCCGCAGACCCAGCCCAGACGCCAGCCGGTCATTTGGTATGTTTTTGAAAGCGAGTGGAATTCAACACCGACATCTTTTGCGCCTTTAACTTCTAAAAAACTCGGCGGTTTTTTGCCGTCAAAATAAATCTCCGAATATGCTAAATCGCTGCAAACAATAACATTATATTTTTCTGCAAACCTCACAACTCTTTCATAAAATTCCAAAGTTGCAGTTGCGGAAGTCGGGTTATTGGGATAACTTATGAATAAAATTTTGGATTTTTTCGCAATCTTTTCGGGAATTTTTTCTAAATCAGGCAGAAAATTATTTTTTTCGGTTAAAGGTAAAAAATACGGCGCTCCGTCCGAAAAAATTGTTCCGCAGTTATATACCGGATAGCCCGGTTCGGGAACAAGAACAATATCGCCCGGATTTACAAACGCAAGATGAATATGTCCGATGCCTTCTTTTGAGCCGATTAAAGAGTGAATTTCATTTTGAGGATTTAAGTCAACATTGAACCGCATTTTGTACCAATTGGAAACCGCCTTTCTGAAATCAATCAAGCCCGCACCGAAGGGATACTGATGATGCTTCGGTTTTTCAACCGCATTTTTCATCGCATAAATAATGTGTTTTGGAGTCGGTAAATCCGGGTCGCCGACACCCAAAGAAATAATGTCCGCTCCCCTTTCAATCGCCGCTTTTTTCTTTTTGTCAATCTCCACAAAAAGATACGGCGGAAGTTTTTTCAACCGGTCGGAATAATCAATTTTCATAGTTACCTCAACCCTTTAAAACTTTTTACCCGTAAACCAGAACCGTACTGGTTATATTACTTGGGAACCGGCAAACCAAGTTTTTCTAATGGTATATAGTTAAAATAATAATGACACCTTACACTGATGATATAATCTAAAACATCCTTATATTCAGGCTTCTTGAACCAATCGCTCAGCAAATACATATATTCAACTTCAATATTTGCCCTCGAAAAAAGTTTCTGATATTGTTTTTTCTTAAAATCGCATGTTTGTAACTTTTCGTCAACTGAACCTGCAACTTTTTGAAATTTACATTCAATTATATAAACTGTGTTTCTAATAATAACATATATTGAATCATCTGGGAGAAGCTTTTTTGAGATAACTTCTTTCCAATTAATACTATATTCTTTTAAAAACAAGTATAAATTATGCTTTTTGAAAATTCTTGCAACTGTTTTATTAGAGTAATAAACATTACCATTATTATCCACATGATAACCTTTTTGAGCATTTAAAAATGTTGCCAAATCAGTTTTCCCCTCAAAAACTAATCCTGTCTTAGTATTTGCCCCTCCGAACCCTTTTTCTTTCATAATTGTTCCTTGTTAAGTTTGTTTTTTATATTTTTGTCCAATTCTTCTAATCGTTTAATAGATAAATCTAAATATTGTTTTTCAGTATCAATACCAATAAAATTTCTACCATAAAGATATGCCGCCAAACCTGTTGTGGAACTTCCCGTAAATGGGTCAAGGATGACGTCACCTTTATTTGTACTTGCTAAAACAATTCGTTTAAGCAAGTCAAAAGATTTTTGAGTCGGATGTTTGCCGAATTTTTTTTCAATACCCTTAGGGGTATTTATAGACCAGACAGACCTCATTTGCAGCCCTTTTTTCTTCATTTGGTCTTCAGGCCAATCTTTGTTTTTCATCAAATCATAATTAAAAATATGTTTCGCTTTGCTATCCTTTCTTGCCCAAATTAATGTCTCATGACTGGCAGTAAAAAACCGGCAACTCAAATTTGGTGAAGCATTCGGCTTAAACCATGCAATATCGTTAAGAATACGAAAACCAGCCAACTGCAAGGCAAACCCGCATTGATAAATGGAGTGATACGTTCCGCTAATCCAAATTGTCCCGTGCGGCTTCAAAACTCTTTTACAAGCTTTAATCCATTCAAGATGAAAATCAAAATTTTTTCTTAAGCCATTGCTTAAATCCCAGTCGCCTTTTTTTACGCTTACCATCCTGCCGTTTTGACATGTAAAAGTTCCGCTTGATAGAAAATACGGCGGGTCGGCGAAAATCATATCAATGGAATTCTCTTCTATTTCTGCAAGTACATTAAGACAGTTTGCATGAAAAAGTTGAAATCCTGGTTTTTCATAATATGATTTGAATGCAAAATTTTCATCAGTTGTTTTATAAATTTTCAATATGGGATTAATCGCAGTGTAAACTGCTGGCGTTTCTTTGATTTTTAATCGCTTGGTTTTTGATTTCTTGTAAATTTTTTTCATATTTTTAAAAAATTAACTTATGCAATAATTCTTTGCCGGTTTTGGTATTCTCATCCCGGAATTATTTTTCCCAAACCTGAGTGACTTTTATCAGGTTGCCGACTTCAAAACCCTTCTCTAAGTGATACGCAACGATTAAACCACAATATTAATAAGTTTATTAAACATCATCCAAAGTAAATTATAAATATCTTTATTTTACTTTATAAATAATTTAAGGTAATCTTCAAAAAGGTACTGCTTATTTCTTTTAAATCCTGTCATCTCACGCAAAAATTTTAATTTTTCAAAATCTTTAATAAGCAAAATAGCTGATTTTGGCGTAATTTTTAATACTGTTACCACATCCATCATTTTTTTAGAAGACATTACCGTTATCCCGCAACTTTCCGCTTTAAAACTTTTACTACCCGCCAGACGAAGAAGCACAAAAACAAAAGCGCGGCGACATTCGTTATCCAGCCGTCAAAAATTCCCATTTCGTAAGGGTAGCCCTCGTAACCGAAATCCGCAAGCGTTTTTGAAGTGAAAATTACGCTTAAAAACGGAATTATTTTGCCGACAAGACCGCCTTTATAGACGAGCAGCGACCAGAAAAGCCAGAATAGAATTGAAATTCCGAAAAGCGTTAAAACAATCATTGATGCGATATGGGCGGGGTCGCAAATTGGTTCGTTCGGGTCCTCCTCGTCTGAAAAAATGTCCTGAATCCATAACCATACACTTTTAATAATTTTCTGCATTTTCTCCACCATCCCCGACGGCAATATATGACAAATGTCATATACCAACCGACGATAAATTTTTCATTTTTCAGAAATGATATAATTTGTCAGTGTTCCGATTTTTTCTATTTTTATCTCTATTTTGTCGCCGATTTTTACGGGCCCGACGCCGACGGGCGTGCCGGTCGCTATGACATCGTATTTTTCAAGCGTCATTATTTTTGAGATGAAAGAAACGAGTTCCGGTATCTTGAAAATAAGATTTTTCGTGTTTGACGACTGTTTTAATTTACCGTCTAAATAAAGTTCAATTTTCAAATTATTCGGATTTATTCCCGAAACAATGTGCGGGCCGAGCGGACAGAATGTATCAAACGATTTTGCTCTTGTCCACTGCCCGTCTTTTTTCTGTAAATCCCGCGCCGTGACATCGTTTAGACAGGCGTAGCCCAGAATATATTTTTTTGAGTTTTTTTCGGAGATATTTTTGCATTTTTTCCCGATGACAACCGCAAGTTCTGCTTCGTAATCAACCTGTTTTGACGTCTTGGGATATTTTATTTTTTCGTTGTTGAAAATAACGGCTGACGGAGGTTTCAGAAAAATTATCGGTTCAACTGGAATTCTCATATTGAGTTCCTTCGCATGGTCAATATAATTCAGTCCAACGCAAACAATTTTTGACGGTTTTTTTGTAAATTTACAAATTCTCATATTTATCACTAACTGCTAAACCTAAATTTTGTCTTTGATTACTCTCGTTTCTAAAAGATATAGTGGCAAATTTATTTCAAAATGATTACTGTTAAAAATGTTGGAATGTGGAGAAATCAAATCTCTGTACCGTCCCCCTATACCATACTTTGTTTTCGATTCAGCCGACATACAATCCGAAAGTAACAACCAGCAGTCCGAGTCCTCCCACAATGATGCCCAAAATACCGCCGATGCTTCGACGTCCAATAATGCCTAATGAAATTGCAAATATAAAAATCAATAGAAAGAACCACAGCGAGTTCCACCATTTTGCTTCTTTTGCAGTAAAACATACCACAAACCATAGCCAACCTGAGATGGACAACATGATGCTACCGAGGCCGAATGTCTTTTTCTTTTCCAAAATGGCTAAATTATTCACAATTAGGCCTTGCCCATTGTCCAATTTTTTTCGGAAATATAAAAAAGGCAAACCAATTAATAACGCTATTATTAGAGCAAGAACTGACTCGGGCAATAATGCAATTATAAAAAACGGATCTAAATATCCTATTATAAAAAAACCGATTATTTGAAATAAAATTGATGATGCAATGGCCGATTTTAACGAAGCATAAATGTATTTTTTTGTCCCTGTATGAAAGTAAATTGCTGACATGATACTTATAAAACAAAAAGTTATGCAGGCGAAAGTGCTTTTACTGCTTTTTGGTCGAAATATAATAACTACGGATATTAATATTATTATTCCTATTAAAAAAATAGATTTATTGAATCCAGTAGTCTCAGAATTTTTTTGCATAGTAGCATCTGTTTTAGTAGCTATCGGATTCTTGGACTGAAGTGATTCTTCTGTAATGTTTGCACCCGGCTCGTCGAACCTTTTTGCGCACCACTGGCATTTTTCGAAATTATCAGGACTCAGTTCTTTACAATGTGGACATTGTTTGCTCATAGTAAAACTCCGTTATTTAATTTGTAACCATTTAAAAGAGAATCTGGCATTTTTACTTCACAATGATTACTGTCAAAAACGTTCAAATGTGGAGAAATCAAATTATATGTGAAACGTCCCTATTTTTTTTTAGATTTATTACTATCTCACCTATTTTTTATATAAATTGTTATTAGGTATCTACTTATTTATTGATTTTTTTCTGCACTCCTCAAAGAAACTAAGAGTATTATCAATGTATACACGAGAATATCCTGAAACGGTTAAATAAATTTCTCTTATTTTCTTAATATAATGATCTATTACTTTATTTTTCTGGTCTTTTTCTTTTAGTGAATATAAAATATTATATTCCAGCCAATTTAAATGCAAATGGTTTACAGAGCCAAGTTTCATTGGAGTTAAATATTCAAAACATCTTCCGGCTCCGTTAAGTTTTACTGAATCGGGAAAACTTAATATTTTATCTTCAAAAGAATGGTGCAAAACAATAGAGGATAATTTTAATTCTTCTTGCATCAAATAGGCATTAATTAAAGGTTTTCCAAAAAAAATAGACTTTTTAAAGTCGACAGTAAATTTCCCCTGAGCAATTGCTCCTTTAACCAATAATCCCAATTGGAGAGAACGTTCAACCACCTTAGATGTATTTATCAATATTGAATCTGCTGCACTATACGTATCGTTTTTTGAAATGATAAGAATTGAATCAGAAAATATCCATGTTTTTAAATCTTGTTTTTCCCTTTTGTCAATTTCATCTAATGATTGTTTCAGGTTTTCCAATTTTTTTAAAACCTGTTCATGGGTATTATTATCTACAAGATTTTGAAAACCCAAAATATCTATGAAGGTTACAAACCTGTCAGTTGTTACTTCGTTTTCCTGTATCATTAGACTTCTCCATTTTTATATCCTATTCTTCTATAAACCATTTATTTCCTTGATGTATAACGATTGATCTCAGCCGCCGCCTTTGACGGTCAGCTGTAGGGAATTGTTATCTGCCCTGCTTTAATCTCTTAAAGTATACGATATCTGTATCTCCCTCGTCAAGATTATATATGCATCCACTCGAAAATATGGGGACGCTTCATATTTTCGACACATTTTCTTTTTGTCTATACTTTCAATTATTTTTTGAACTCATTCCGTTCAAACCTTGAGTAATCAACGCAAAACTAAAATGCAACTTTTATTGCACGTATAATGATATATGGACATAATATAACAAATCAAGTATAAATACAATTGAGGGAACCTGGGAAATTCTAATTTATTGCTGAACCTTTGAGTTCTACTTTTTGACTGTTTCCCAGGT
>Ga0265292_1000214_pt1 | contig 101260 bp, 82 predicted proteins | sample Munlanlewell296A_FD_189080 | JGI IMG/M metagenome (GOLD analysis project Ga0265292, IMG submission 189080) | Leachate microbial communities from a municipal landfill in Southern Ontario, Canada - Leachate well 296A | ecosystem: Engineered > Solid waste > Landfill > Unclassified | place: Canada...
TCGGCCCGTTGCAGGTTACCTCAGCCAAACTGCAGGACGGCGCGGTAGCCACCGAGAAACTGGCCGGGAGCGCGGTAACCGGCCCCAAGATTGCGTCAGGCGCAGTAGGCAGTTCCCAGTTGGCATCAAACGCCGTCACTACCGAGAAAATCGCCAATGGAGCAATCACTCAGGCTAAATTGTCCTTTACCCCGCCGTCTATCGCCCGGCCGATTACGCCCGGGGTTGCAATGGACGAGATAGCCGATGGTTCGGTGAGCGCCCCGAAGATTGTATCCGGCTCAATAACAGCGGCTAAACTGGCTACAGACTCGGTCGAGACCGCCAAGATAAAGGCTCAGGCCGTGACCGGAGCGAAAATAAAGGATTACGATATCGGCTATACCCAGATAGCATCCAACAGCATCAACCGGGAAAAGATTATCAACGGCGAGGTGCTGACGGAGAAAATTGCAGACGGAGCAGTAACGGAGGCAAAGATAGCAGTAGGCGCAGTATCGGCTGACCGCCTCGCAGGAGATGCAGTAACCGCTGATAAGATAGCAGGGAACGCAGTAACGCCGCCCAAGGTGGATGCGGTCAATGTGCCCGCTGACGGACAGGTTCTTTCATACGAAATTGCGTCAAGCCGGTTCAAATACATTACTCCGGGCGGTGCGGGCGGGATGCAACTAACTTTACTGCCCTCCCAGCCAATGGTATTCTCCGAGAACTCGATGACCGACATAGACCAACTCATAGACCTGTCGGCTTCGATTCCGGTAACGGCGCAGGCGGTGATTGTGGAAATGCAGTTAAACGCTATGTCCGTCCCGGTGGGTATGGAGCAGATACTGACGGTTTTTGGTAGGCGAGGAGGTTCTGATTATGGTTCTTCAACTATACATTTTATCTGGCAAAACCTGGCCAACCTAAACCAGAATATTTACAAGGAGTGCATCTTGGCAACTGATGCGCTTAGGCAAATCAAGGTGTTTATTATGAAGAATGGCCAGTTTTGCTCCACTAACGTTTGGCTCAAAGGTTACATCGAGTAATTTAGCCACAGAGGCACAGGGACCTTGATGACAGGGACTTGTAAGAGACTAAACTAATTTAATAAGAGTCTCTCTCTACGAACCCTGACGGGTTCCAGAGCAAGAACCCGGAACGGGTAAAAGTCACTGTTTAATTATTCTTTGCGTCCCCCGCCTGAATAACAGGCTTCAAGTGGTATTAGCCCAGTGCAAATATTATTAAACCTGTGATTTGCACTGGATAAGTACCACTACGTCGCTACGCTCCAAGTGGTACTAGCCCCGATACTTCGTATCGGGATAAGTACCAGTAACGTTATACCCTGATTCCATCAGGCTATAACTAACTGGTACTAAAAGATTTGACATTTTTACACTTCCAAGCTATGTTATGTTCAATGAACGTTAAGAACGATAGTCTTAACCGGCTTATCCAGGAGCTGGCCCGGTTCCCGGGCCTGGGCGAGAAGAGCGCCGAGCGACTGGCCATGCACCTCTTTAAAATGTCCGAACCGGACCGCAATAGTTTCGTCCAATCCATTCTGGCCATCAAGAACGTCCGCTATTGCCGCCAGTGTTTTAATTTCGTCACCACCAATAACGGCGTCCAGAACACCCTCTGCGATATCTGCTCTGACGCGCGCCGCGACCAGTCCATCGTCTGCGTGGTGGAAACGCACGATGATTTCCGGGGTATGGAAAAGACCGGCTCGTTCAACGGGGTCTATCATATCCTGCTGGGCCGAATCGCGCCGCTGGAGGACTGCGGGCCGGACCGGCTGACCATCGGGCAACTCCTGAACCGCATCCGCCAGAACGTCAACATCAAGGAGCTTATCCTGGGCACCAACCCGACTATGGAGGGCGATAACACGTCTTTATACATCAGGCAGGAACTGCCCAAGGCCTTGGCGCCGGGCAGGCAGTTAAAAATCACCCGGCTGGCACGGGGCATCCCGGCCGGAAGCACCATCGGCTACATCAATAAATCAACCCTGACCGATTCGCTTTCGGGACGGCAGGAATGTGATAAATAATTATGGCTGAACAGCATAAATTATCGATGGGTATGTCTCCGCGGCTGGAACAGCGGCTGAAACTGTCAGCCCTGCAAATCCAGGCGATGGAGATATTACAGCTCCAGCGGATGGAACTGCTCACCAAGATTAAAGAGGAGCTGGAATCCAACCCCACCCTGGAGGTGGCCGACGAGACTTCGGGCGAGGAGGTATCGGTCATCAAACCGGAAGCCACGGACGAGAATGCCGAGGTGCCTGAGGATAAAGGCGATACAGCCGTAGAGGAAAAAGAAGACATCGTCGAGAAGATAGACAATTCACGGGACGAGATGCCCACACCCAGTTACAAGCGTTACGACGTGGTCAACAAAAAGGACGAGGCCATCCAGAACACGCCGGCGCCGACGCTGACCCTGCAGGATTATATTTACCACCAGTTCATCGCCTTGAATATCACCGCCGAACAAAGGAATATCGGCGAGCAAATCATCTATAACATCGACAGCGAGGGATATCTTAAGACGCCGCTGGAAGAAATCGCCCAGACGGCCCAGGTCACTCCGGAACAGGTCAGGCAGGTGCTGGACTTGATACAGCACCTCGACCCGCCGGGCGTGGGCGCGACCTCACTGGAGGAATGCCTGCTGTTGCAGCTCGAGAACGACGACCCGGAACTGGAGCTCAAGAAAATAATAATCAGCCGGCATCTCAAGGACATCGAAGAAAACCGCATCCCCCAGATTGCCAAGAAGCTGAACCTGACCGTTGAGGAGCTGAACATTATCATCAAGGAAATAGAACACCTTAACCCGCATCCGGGCGCGGATTTCGACCCGGACAAGACGTCATACGTGGCACCGGACGTGACCATAAAAGAAATCGACGGGAATTACGAGATTATCCTGGAAAACGACTATATCCCCCGGATGCGCATCAGTAATTATTACCAGCAGATGGCCCAGGAGAACGTGGGTGGTAAAACGGCCAGGGAATTCCTGCGGAGCAAGATGGAATCGGCCAAGCGGCTGATTAATGCCATCGAACTCCGGCAACGGACGCTCAGACGCATCAGCCAGAACATCGTGGATGTCCAAACCGGTTTCCTGAAGGACGGTATCACCCAGTTGAAACCCCTAAAGATGAAGGAAGTAGCCAAAAAGCTGGGGCTTCATATCTCGACCATCAGCCGGGCTATTTCCAATAAATACATACAGACGCCCAACGGACTGTTCAAGATGAAGTTCTTTTTCACCTCGTGCACGGAGATGGCTTCGGGCGAACAGATGACCCAGCAGAACGTGCTCAACGCCATGAAGGTGATAGTCGAGCAGGAGGATAAGAAATCTCCGTTGCGAGACGCGCAGATTATGGATATGCTCAAGGCGCAGCAGTTCCCGGTTTGCCGGCGCACCGTGGCCAAGTACCGGATGATGCTCAAGATACCGCCGGTATCCAAGAGAAAGTCTTATTGATACCGGATAAATATTGATACTCCCCCGCTAAACGGGGACGAGTTCAACAGAACAGGATATAATGTATGCCGATTGAACAGGAAATCAACGGGTTCCGCCAGAAGATATCAGAGTTAAAGAAAGAAATCTCCGGCGTCATCGTCGGCCATAACCAGGTGGTCGAGCAGGTCATAATCTCGATACTGGCCGGCGGGCACTCGCTGATGGAAGGCGTGCCGGGCATCGGGAAGACGCTTCTGGTCAAGAGCATCAGCCAGTGCCTGAATCTGTCATTCTCGCGGATACAATTCACGCCGGACCTGATGCCGGGCGACATCACCGGCACCAATATCATCGCCGATGACCCGTCCGGTAAAAAGGTATTCCAATTCCAGCCCGGCCCGGTATTCCATAACATAATCCTGGCCGATGAAATCAACCGGGCCACGCCCAAAACCCAGTCGGCCCTGCTGGAATCGATGCAGGAAGCGACGGTAACGATTAACGGGGTAAAACACCAACTGCCCCGCCCGTTCCTGGTGCTGGCCACCCAGAACCCGATCGAGATGGAAGGAACTTACCCGCTGCCCGAAGCTCAGCTGGACAGGTTTTTCTTCAAGATTATGATGAAACTTCCGTCTCTGCCGGAGTTCAATGAAATCATCAACCGGACGACGGGCGAGTCCAAGACTATACTTAAACCGATGTTCAGCCCGGATGAAATAACCCGGGCCGGCCAACTGCTCCGGCAGGTGCCGATTGCGTCGCACCTAATCGAGTACACCAGCAAACTGGTTATGGCCACGCATCCACAGAATGAGTTCAGCCCGGCATCGGTCAGGAAATACGTGCGTTACGGGGCCAGCCCGCGCGGAGCCCAGGCCATCGTCCTGGCCGCCAAGGCCAACGCTATTATCCAGGGACGGCTCAACGTAGCCCAGGAAGACATTATTAATTCGGCCTTCCCGGCCCTCAGGCATAGGATGATTCTTAACCTCGAAGGCGAGACTTCGGGAGCGGCGCCGGACGATATCATCAGGGAAATCACCGAAAAGATACCCCGGGTGCCGGAACAAATATCTAAGATGTTTTCCTTGACAGAGCCTTGATTACTGTTAAGGTATGCCCGCATATTTAAAAACTTAATTTTAGGAGGCAGCGTATGAGCGATTTCGAAGAAAATAAGGACCAGAACCCTGAATCAGAAAACCAGGAACAGAATCCCGAAAGCGTGCCCGAAAACTCTTCCGAACAAACTCCGGCCGACGGCGAAGCCATAGCCGAATCCCAACCGGAACCAGACGCCGAGGCACCGGTTGAATCCGAACAGGAACCAAGCGCTGAAGCACCGGCAGAATCGCAACCGGAAGCAAGCACTGAAGCGCCGGCAGAATCCAAACCGGAATCAGGCGCTGAAACATCGGCCGAAGCCAAACCCGAAGCGATTGAAACCCAGGACGGACCGATTCCGCTTGAGGCAGCCAGAGCGAAAGGCAAGGAACCTCGCAATAAATTCCAACCGACCAATGCGCAGTCAAACTCGGCCGCAAGAAAGCTGACTTATATCGTCCTTTTCCAGGGACTGCTGCTGCTGGTCACGGTAGTTCTTGACGTTATGTTCTTCTTCAAATCAAACGATTTGCAGAAAGAAGTAGTTACTCGCGACACCAAGATAAAATCCGTCTCCAAAGAACGTGATGATTTACAAACCGACCTGAACAAAGCACGAGAAACTAACAAAAAACTCAACGAAGACATCAAGCGCCTGACCAACGACAAGGCCGGGCTGGAAGCCGAACTGGCCACGCTGTCCGAGATACGCAATAACCTGATCAAGGATAAATCCGACCTGAACAAACAGCTGGGCGACCTCCAATCAGAACATACCAAGAAACTCCAGGAACTGGCTGAGGTTTCCGCTACCCTTAAGAAACTCGAGGAAGATTACAAGACCGTGGTGGACGAAAAGGCGGCTAAAGAGAAGGAACTAGAAAAAGCCAATGCCAATTATACCGAACTTAAAAAGAAGTACGATGAAATATTTGCGGCTTATGAGATTGCCAAGAAATCACAAGCCATAAATCAGGAACAGTTCGCCACGGTATACGAAGCATACAAAGCCCCGGCCGGCAAGATGATAGACAGCCTGGCCGCGATTCAAACGACCCTGGAATCCGGCACTGATTTCCGTTCTTTCAACGAAACGTTAAAAATGCTGGAAATACCATATCAGGAACTGATTACGTCGCTCAATCAGACTTCGATTAATTTCACGTCGCTCAAGCTGATGAAGATGGCCTATGATAATTACCAAGAATCACTGGACCGCTGGAAGGCCCTGGCCCGCCTGAACCCGACCGGCAAGGCCGGCACCTGGGCGACCAAAACCATTAAGTTTGAGGACCCGATTGCCACGGCCGAAGACCGGCCCTGGGTTGACCACCTTCAATACATCTGGAAGCAGACTGCGTCATATATCAAGGCCTGCCGAATATTACTGACCACGCAGGACGGATTCCTGTATGACCAGTGCCCTGTCTGCGACGGCAAACATTCGGTACCCTGCATTAAGTGCGACACTACCGGCAAGTGCTTCAGCTGTAAAGGACAAGGTTTTACCGAATTAGCCGGAGTGGTTATCAAATGCGAGGTCTGCGAAGGCAGTACCAGATGCTCGCTCTGCGGCGGCGGCCAGAACATCGTTTGCCCGGTATGCCAGTTTAAATAAAATGGACTGCGCGGGTCAGTAATAATTTGGCTGGATAAACTTTAGCCGGACTGTCTTTTCCTCTTGATTAACAATTCCTTGTTTTTACGGGTTAGCTGTTTTACGGCTCGTTCGCGCTTGAAGGCGGTCGATTTATCCGGGAATGATTTCTTATAAACGAGTTTGACCGGTCTTCTTGACCGGGTATAGCGTGCGCCTTTACCGGCATTATGGGTGGCTACTCGCTTTGAAACGTTGTTGGTGATGCCGGTGTAAAGAGTGTCATCAACACATCTTACTATGTAAACATACCACATATTAGAAATGCACTAATCCCTTTTGCTAAGTTTACCCTGAGTATTTCCGAAGGGCTCAGGGATAAGGTGCCAGCACGTCCCGTTCACTTCGTTCAGGGATAAGTGTTACTAATTCGCTTCGCTCAAAGTAACACTAATGCGCTTCGCTCCAAGTGGCACTAACTCCGATGCCGCTTTGCCCATCGGAATAAGAAACTGTAACAGCCTTTGGCTTAACAGTTTCTAAATGCGGAAGGGGGGATTTGAACCCCCAAGCCCTAACGGGCATTAGGTCCTGAACCTAACGCGTCTGCCAGTTCCGCCACTCCCGCGCCGAAATTGAAGGTCGTTCATTTATCATTTACTCTTGACGTTGTCACTATTTTTAGTATATTTTTTAGGCGATAAGGAAATCAGTTATTATATGAATAGCCCAATTAAAATCATCCTCAAGAACAGAAAAGCGTATTTCAACTACGAAATAATAGATAAATACGAAGCCGGCCTGGTCCTGCTCGGAATGGAGGTTAAGTCGCTCCGGGACGGCAAGGCCAGCATCAACGAAGCGTTTGCCCGTCCGTCGGACGGCGAGTTGTTCATCTACCAAATGGACATCACGGCCTACTCCAGCGCCCGGACTGAGGGCTACCAGCCTAAACGGCCCAGAAAACTGCTGATGCACAAAAAGGAGATAGCCCGCTTAATCGGCCGGATAATGGAAAAAGGCTTGACTTTGGTGCCTTTGGCGCTATACTTTAAGAACGGAATCGCCAAGCTGGAACTCGGGCTGGCTCGGGGCAAGAAGCTGTACGATAAGCGCGAAGACATCAAGAAAAAGACCATTAATCGTGATATCCAGAAAGCGATGAAAAGATAGTATTAATGGAAAAGTTATAATTGGGAAAAACCCTCTCTGGCGATTTTTCCAAATACTTTTCCGTAAGGGGGTGAACAGGTTTCGACCGGGTTGTTTGTTGCAGTCGTTGCATACCGAGGTTGCCGGGAGGCCTCGTTAAAAACCTGGCAAAATAATGTAGGCGCTGAACCTGCATATAACCTGGCTGCTTAATGCGGCCACGCCGCTCTACCTTTGCCTGCGAGGGTAGAAACCGGCGTCAAAGTAGTAGGCTACGGTTTGAGCCGCGCCTGAAGGGCTCGGCCGGACATAAATACTTTGGGCTAACCTGGTATCAGCCGGTGTCAGGGCGGGCACCAGGCGACACTTAAATCAGACACTTTGTATGGAGATACGGCTGGGGCAACACCTTGGGACGGGGGTTCGATTCCCCCCGCCTCCACCACGTTTAACGGAGCAACCCCTCAGGGTTGAACCGATATTTATAATGCCAGTATTTATTTGACAATATTGTATTTTTTAGGTATATAACCTTTAAATTCACAAATACAATCCTACATTATGGAGGCATCGTTTGAAAAACAGCGATGGTACGTTATGAAAAAACTCATGCTGATGTCGGCACTGATAACCATTATTATTTTCAGCTACCCCGGGGAAAGCGAACCGCACGGCCCGGGCCCGTGGCTGTTGCCGCCGCAAGTCGACCCGCTTGACAAGCAATCGGAAGGCAAGCCCCAAGTACCGCCTCTTTCATCCGAAGGCATTGTCTATGATTTTATCGGAGGTTTGATTCCTCAAAATATCAAGAAGCCGCTAACCGGGGATAAAACCATTTCGGTAAACATTTATGACCCTAATAAAATAGGAATTGAACTCTTAAATACCTACTTTACGCCATTTGATCCATACCAGTTAACCAGTGTCAGCTCTTTGAACCTGCCGATCATAAATAAATCCGAGACTTTTAAACCATTGCTCAATCTCTATTTGAAGCAGCACATTATACTGACTATCTTACAAACGATGGTTTATGTCGAGGTCTGTCCCGAAGCACCGGCGGCTGAATACCTGATTGACCTTGGTCAGCCAAGCCTGGTCGGGTCTCAGACTGTGGCTAATATCACGCCGGGCGCGCTGGGTGCTAACTGGGTCAAGGATATGGAAGCCGGCAAGCGGGTCGGCGTGCAAATTCAGAAAGCCGTGGGCGAGGCGGCTCAGCAACCGCCGCCGAATGCTCCGGCCGGACAAAACCAGTTTGAAACCATGGTTCAACGGTTGATTGTTGACGAATTAGGCAAGAATTATTTCTTCCCGGGAGACCTTGATTTTGCGCCCTGCCTGAAGTCTCTGGGCGAAGAAATTATGCCTTACATTATCCAAGCCGCTAAAACCAGCCCGCATACGTTGGTAAAGCGTAATGCGGTTTGCTTGCTGGACCAGTATAATTCTGAAGATGCGGTCAAAGCCCTGCGGGATATCCTGCTGGATAAAGAAAACAAGGATAAAGTAATCCGCAACAGAGCGCTAAAGTCATTACTAATAAAAAGGGATAAGGAAATAATCCCCTTCTTAATAGAAGCTTTAAAGGACAAAGAAGATAAGTACTTTGGAACAATGGCGGCATATTCGCTTGGCCTGCTGGGTGATAAACAGGCTGTCAAACCGCTGATGGAATATGCTGAATCAGACCCGAATGACAGGGATGTGCTCTGGGCGGCTATCCCCGCGTTGGGCATGCTCGGCGACAATAGTGAAGAAATTAAAACATTCATAAAAAAATACGTGGAAAGAAAACTGCTTGTAACCAAAACATTGGCGTTGCTTTCCCTTTATGCGTTGGGCGATGACACCGCGGCCGAGCAACTGTCTTTGCAAGTTTCGGAAAACCCGGTCAGAAAAATAGAATACCCGGCGTTGTATTTTGCTGCCAAGACTTTAGGCAAAAGAGGCGAAAAGGATGTGCCCACACTGCTGGCATTGGTTAATAACCGCGGGCATGACCCGAGACTACGCTTTGCGGCAATGTGCCAGATTAAGTTTACCGACAAAAATACCAACGATTTAAAAGAACTGATTAATCAGCCTAAAACCCCCGAAATTATTAAGGCATATGCGTTATATCAGCTGCTCCTTTTAAGAGACAAGGATTTAATTGCTGATTGCGAAGGCGTGCTGAAAAATTCTTTCCTTGCAGCCGGGCGAAAAGGCATTAAGTTTAACGGCGAAGGCTTTGACGCGGTAATTGCCATACGGATTTTAGGACTCTATAAGGCTAACAAGGAAGCATTGCTCAGCGAATTGATATCTCAAACAACACAGGGTATTAAATCAAGGCCGTCGCGCGATAAAGATATGGGCTCATTGCTACCCAGACCGCCCATCCTGGAAACAGCTATACAAGAATTAAGCAAGATCAATTCCAAGGACTCGACCAAAATACTTTTAGACCTGCTAAAGCAAAGTGATTTTCCGTGCAGGAGCGCGGTAGCGTTAGCTTTAGGCGATATGGCTCAAGATAAGGCTATTACCAAAGCGTTAATAAGCGCGCTATCAGACAAGGATAGCTGGACCCGTTACAGAGCGTGCAATTCACTCAAGAAAATAACCGGGCAGGATTTTGGCGGTGAATGGGTCTATGATAATGACGCCACCCGTAAAGAGAATCTTGCCAAATGGGATAAGTGGTGGACCGAAACCGGCAGCAAGCAAAACTAGAAATGAATAAGTTCGCAAGAGTAGTAATACTCTTTATTCTGTTAGTCTTTGTGGGCTATCTAGCTTTCCTTAAAATCAACCCGCCCGTTGGCGTGGTCAAGAATCCAAACACACCGGATTCCATTGCCAGCGGAAGATACCATGAATTCCTTAAAGAATTCCTCAAATTAGATATAAGACTGGACAATAATACCGTCTGGATATCCTTGACCAATAATTCACCAGACCAGCTAATGCCTTCAGAAGAATCGCACCGGGCGATAGTTTGCATCACCGAGATAATGGATCAGGGTAATAAACAACTGGGGGTTTACAAAGAGTATTTCAAACGCTCCCCTGAAAACTCCCCTGTTCCCTCACAGCAGATACAACCCAAAACAACTGAAAAGTTCGGATATGATTTAGTCATTCCCCACGGCATAATAAAAGAGCAGATTATTTACGAGGATTTTTCAGCTGTCGGACAGTCTGACGGCGGTAAAGTCCTGATAGTAGAGAAAATAGTAGAGTTCTAAAAGGAGGTTTGCATGAAGAATATCCTTATCGCGACCGTAGCAATAATGGTTTTGTTAATCCCCGCCTGCGGTAAAACTCCGAACAACGAAGTTGTGATTTATAACGCCCTGGATGAAGTGTTTTCCGGACCGATCTTAAAGGATTTTGAAACAACTACCGGCATCAAAGTAAAAATGCTGACAGATACGGAAGCTGTCAAGACCGTAGGTTTGGTTACCCGCCTGATTGAGGAAAAAGACAATCCCCAAGCTGATGTTTTTTGGAATAACGAAATCGGCTGGACCCTGGTAATGAAACAAAAAGGCATGTTTGAATCTTATCAGGCTGAGTCGGCACGTAATATACCAGATACTTATAAAGACAAGAACGGATTCTGGACCGGATTTGCAGCCAGAGCCCGGGTAATTCTTTATAACACCAGCCTGGTACAAGAAAATGAGGTGCCGCAATCTATTTTGGATTTTACCAAGCCGATATACAAAGGACGGGTAGCTATCGCCCGCCCGGTTGTCGGGACCATGGCAACTCATGCCGCAGCTCTTTTTGTAAATCTAGGCGAAGCTGAGACGAAGAAGTTTTTTATAGAGCTCAAAGCTAACGACTGCAAAATAGTGGCTGGTAATATGATGGCCGCCAAGATGGTAGCTAACGGTGAAATTGCTATTTGCCTGACTGACACGGACGACGCCAACGGAATGATGCTTGATAATAAACCGGTAAAGATGGTTTATCCGGACCAATCCGGCATGGGTGCGCTGGTATTGCCCAACAGCATTGCCCTGATAAAAGGCGGGCCTAACCAAGAAAACGGCAAAAAACTAATCGAATATATTCTCAAAGCTGAAACCGAGCAGAAACTAGCCAAATTGCCTTCGGCCCAGATGCCGCTAAGAGCTGAGCTGGCATCTTACAGTCCGATGTTTAATCTGGCCAGCATAAAAATCATGGCCATAGATTATAATAAACTGGCCGATTGGCTTGAGTCCTCCAAAAAATTCATTTACGATGAATTCCTTAAATAGCGGTATCCAGTTTAACTCTGATGAATTCATTTACTAAATTAGCAGTCATCATTTGCGTACTGGTCTTGCTCCTGCCTGTTTTTTACATGCTGGCCTCTTCTTTTGGGGGAATAGATATTCCTTTCATCACTGAAGTAATATCAAATAACCGGCATTGGATTCTTTTGGGCAATACGGCTTTCATCGCTTTCTTCACCACACTGGCCAGCATGCTAATCGGTGTTACCATAGCCGTCATCATTTCCAGGTTCAAAATACCCTTGGCCCGGACAATGGAATACCTGTTGATTTTACCGATACTGATTCCATCATATTTTATGGCTATCTCCTGGGTTTACCTGATAGGCGTAAACGGCCTGATAACAAACTATCTCAAGAATATCTTCGAGACGCCATGGATGCCGTTTTCAATATACGGGAAATTAGGCGCTGTTTTTATCTTAACCTTAAGTTATTTCCCCCTGGTGGCGCTGATGACCCTGTCCGGGTTGCGGAATATTGATTTCAGCCTGGAAAAAACTGCCTGGCTGACTGCCTCACGCTGGCGAGCATTTTTCAGAGTTACTTTACCGTTGGTTATGCCGTATATAATCGGAAGCGGCATACTGGTTTTCATACTGGCGGTAAATAACTTTGATGTCCCGGCCATTCTTCTGACCGATGTTTTCCCGCTGGAGATATTTTACCAATTCAGCGTCTTTTTCCGAACTGACCGGGCGATGATGTTCGCCCTGCCGTTGGCGGCTGCCAGCATCGGCGCAATCCTGCTTTGGTATGCCGTTTTTAAAAGACGCCCTCTTTTTACCGTCGGAACCGGATGGAAACAACCGGCAAAAATAGAGCTTGGGACACTGGCTAAGCTTGTGGCTTCAGGCTTTATTGTTTTAATGCTGATTATGGCTGTTTTCCTGCCTCTGGCCGGATTAATCAGCAATCTGGATTCATTCAACACTATAATAACGACACTCCAGCTGGTAAGCGACCAATTGCTGAACAGCCTGACAGCCGCGGCCATTGCCACACTGGCCGCTCTGGCTATCGGAATTACGGCGGCTTATATAATGGAACAACCAGGCAGTAAAATAAAATGGTTCCTTATTATCCTGATGGCATTGCCACTGGTCATGCCCGGCTCGGCGTTGGGAATCGGCTTGATAAAAATGTATAACACCGGCGCGCTGATGTTTATCTATAAATCCATCTGGATAATCATCCTTGGCCTGACCGCGCGATACATGATAATCCCCACCCTGATACTGAACAGCTCAGTAAAAATGATTGACCCGTCGCTGGAAAACGCAGCCAGGGTTTCCGGCGCCCCCTGGCACCGGATTTGGCTAAAAATAATGATACCTCTGAATAAAAAAGCCATAATCATATCAACCATAATATACTTCATTCTGGCGCTTAATGAACTGTCAGTGACCATTCTTGTAGCTCCGCCCGGTTTCAATACGCTTTCCATCCGGATTTATTCCTTATACCATTTTAACAAGAATGCGGAAGTTTCGGCCATGTGCCTGATTATGGCATTTATCGTGATTTTATTGTATGCCGTGCTGGCTTCTGTAATATTCAAGGATAAGAATGAATAATATGGAAATAAGATTCAAAAACGTTTCGGTATCCTTCGGGAATATCGGTGCAATCAGTGATTTATCATTTACCGCTCCCGCCGGGAAACTGCTGGCGGTATTGGGCCCATCCGGTTCCGGCAAAAGCACTTTATTGATGCTACTGACCGGATTATTAGCGCCGGATAACGGGGAAATATCCATAGGTGAACAAATCGTTTCCAGCGGCAATAAAATACTGGTTGCGCCGCGCCAACGGCAGGTAGGTATGGTCTTCCAGACCCTGGCTTTATGGCCGCATATGACGGTACGCCAGAATATCGAGTTTGCCCTGAAAGGGAAACACCCCAAGGATGAAATAACCGCCCGGGTAAGCGAAATTCTGTCACTGACCGGCCTATCCGATTACGCCAAAACTTACCCGTCCAACCTCTCGGGTGGAGAACGCCAGCGGGTTGCCCTGGCCCGGGCATTGGTTGCCAAACCGGAGATTTTCCTGCTGGATGAACCTCTCTCCAGCCTGGACCGGCACCTTTCCAAGAAACTATTGCCTCTAATCAGGGAATACCACGAAAAATTCCATACCACCACCATCTACGTCACCCACGACCAATCCGAGGCGTTAAACATCGCTGATTTCGTGATGGTGATAAAAAACGGGCGGATGATGCAATTCGATACACCTGAAAATATTTATCACAAGCCGGTTAACAGATTTGTCGCCTCGTTCATGGGCGATGTCAACCTCCTGGAATCAAAATTCGCCAGTCCGGATTCAGTCAAGACAAACATCGGGGAAATCAGCTGCGCGCCTAACGATAAGTTATCAGGACGGAACACAATCGCCGTAATCAGGCCTGAAAATTTAACGATTAACAACAACGGTAACATCAAAGGACGGGTGATTGCCTGTGAATTCAAGGGTGACAATTGGCTGGCGGAAATAGACGCCGGCGGTAATGCGCCGCTGCTTGCCAGATTTCCTGACAAACCTCAAGCCGGTGCCGCAGTTTCATTATCAATAAACAAACCGGTTTGGATAATCGAAAACAATTAAAACCTTATCTTGACCATGGTCATATCCAGATTTGAAGAACCGGTCTCGATACCGGCAGGCGTGTCTTCATATCCGGCCGGAGTCGATTCCGAACCTGTCGGGGTTATCGGAATGCCTGTGGCCGTGCTGGAAATACCGTCCGACTCGGAAACCGTTCCGGATATAGTTTTAAGTTCGCCGTTAGCCCCATTAGTTTCACCGGCGATGAATACATTACTGCTGGCATCAGCCGCGATATCATAAGCGTTGTCCGAGCCGGTCGTCTCCCAAAGCCCCTGGTATAATATGTTCCCTGAAAGATCAGTCCTGATTACGAATATATTATTCGTCAGGTTGCTAAAACTGTTTGAATAACCGCCGATATAAACATTAGAACCGTTGATAGCGATGCCGCCGGCGATATCATCACCCAGAGCACCCCCCCAGATGGACTGCCAGAGGCTTGTCCCGGTTGAATTATAACTGGCCAGGAAAATATTATATGCGCCGGTGCCATATTCGATGCAATCCCCGGTCATATAAAGATTACCAAGCGAATCCACAACGATATCCTTGGCAATCTCGTCTCCGGCTCCGCCCCATAACCGCTGCCATGTCAACGCTCCGGCCGCATCATACTTAATGATAAACGCGTCATACGAGCCGCTGGCAAAACTATTGGTGCCACCGACCACGTAAATATTTCCGGCGATATCGATATCCAGCCCTCTGGCCTGGTCGTCTCCGGGACCACCCCAGACCCGCTGCCAACTGAGGGCACCTGCGGTGTCATAACTGAGCAGAAAGGCGTCATTATTGCCGGAACCAAAGCTGTTGGTCACGCCGGTCACATAGATATGCGCAGGCGTAGACGGGTCGTCTATGGCGATGTTGTAAGCGACGTCGACGCCGTTACCGCCCCAAGTCTTCTGCCAGGACAACACGCCATCGGTTGTATACTTAAGCACGAACACATCGGTCGTGGAAACCACTCCGAAACCTTCAGTTATACCAGTCACATAAACATCGCCGACCTGGGTCACGGCAACGGCGTTAGCGCCGTCGCTGCCCAGCCCGCCCCAAGTCTTCTGCCAGAGTAAATTGCCCTGGGCATCATACTTTATGACAAATGCCTCAGGCGGCGTGGACGTAATGGCACCGAAGGTGCTGGTCCATCCGGCCACGTAAATATTGCCGGTCCCGTCAACCGATACGGAGTTTGAAGTCTCAAACCCCAAACCACCCCAGGTCTTGACCAGTGGCGGAGTAACCGAAACCTCGTTGGATATGGCGCTATCCCCGATGGCGTTATAAGCGATAATCCGGTAATAGTACTGAGTCAATGAACCGACCGTAATATCGGTATATGAAGTGGCATTCGAACCAAGCGTAGTAAGCTGGGAGTATCCGCCCGCGCCGATACGGCGTTCAACCCTGAATCCGTCCTCGTTGCCGGAGTTATCGGTCCATCTCAACGACACTCGGGCGTTACCCAGCGCCGTAACGGTCAGCGCCGAAGGCGCCTCAGGCACCACGGACTGGTCGTCCTGCAACAACCCACCACTACTGCCGGTGCTCCCGCCGCCGCAACCGACCAAGGCAAAAACCGACAGCCCTAAAACCAAAAAGCAAAGCGGTAATTTCATAAGCATAATTATATTGAAATACCCATTTATGTCAAGCAAAAATCCTGAACTCGCCTGATTTACTTAACCGGAGCGAACTTAGCCGTAAAATGCCTCAAAGTCGGCGGTTCCCAGGTTATCCGGTATCCTTTTATTTTATTCCGCCGCTTCATTATCTGTCCGGCCGCGTCGGCCACCACGTTCATATGATTGTCCGTATATACCCGACGCGGTATGGCCAACCGGACCAGGTCCAGTTCCGGATATTTAACCACGCCCGTTTTGCGATCCTTGGAAGCAAACATAACGCTGCCTATTTCCACGGCCCTGATGCCGGCCTCGCGGTAAAGTTCGACCGTCAGCGCCTGTGCCGGGAATAATTTTTGGTGCATGCCGGGGAATATGCCTTTGGCGTCCAGATAAATCGCATGCCCACCGGTCGGCCGGATAATCGGAATGCCTTTGGCCATCAGGCAATCACCCAGGTATTTAACCTGTCCGACCCGGTACTTAAGATATTCGTATTCGGTCGCCTCCATAAAACCACGGGCCAGCGCCTCAAGGTCACGCCCGGCCAAACCGCCGTAGGTGATAAACCCTTCGTTGATAATCAAGCGCTCTTTTATCCGGGTAAACAGCCGGTCATCACGAACCGCCAGCAGACCGCCGATATTGACGATGCCGTCCTTTTTGGCCGACATGGTGAACCCGTCCGAATATGAGAACATCTCGCGGACAATCGCCCTGATATCCTTATTGGCATAACCCGGCTCACGAGTCTTGATAAAGTAAGCGTTCTCGGCGAAACGGCAGGCATCCAGGAAAAATGGAATGCCGTGCCTGTGAGCTACCCGGCTGACCTGACGGATGTTGGACATAGACACCGGCTGGCCGCCGCCGGAGTTATTGGTTATCGTTAACATGACCAGCGGGATATTACCAACCCCGTGTTTCTTTATAGCCGCTTCCAACTTCTCGATATCCATATTGCCCTTGAACGGTTTTATCTTCTGAGTGTCAAAGGCGTCGTCGTTAATCAGGTTCAGCGCCAGCCCGCCCCGGTCTTCAATATTAGCGCGGGTGGTGTCAAAATGCATGTTGTTGGGAATAACCTTGGTCTTGTCAACCGTGCAGGAAAACAGGATATGCTCGGCCGCCCGGCCCTGGTGCGTGGGCACGAACTTGTCAAAGCCAAACAAGTTCTTGACCACGCTCTTAAGCGAGAAATAGTTCCGGCACATGGCGTATGACTCGTCACCCAGCATCATGCCGGCCCATTGGTTATCGCTCATGGCCGAAGTGCCCGAATCAGTCAGCAGGTCGATGAACACGTCTTCGGAGCGAATCATAAAGATATTATAGCAGGCCTTCTTTAATATCTTATCACGCTGCGCCAGAGTGGTCATCTTGATAGGTTCCACAACCTTGATGCGGAAAGGTTCGGCCCGGTGTTTATCTGCTATGGAAGATATGATTTTCATTGTCACTCCTATTCATACGAAATTATACTCTGGCAGTTTAAGCGTTAGCGAATTACTGCCAGGTATAGTCGGCTGCCCGTGATGGTTCTTGTCCCAAGACCCCTCAGGGTCTAGGGATAACTCACTACATTCGAACAGCCGAACTATAAAACAAGCCCAAAATAATGCTACTTTACCGGATTCTGTCAAGGAAATGACTAAAAACGGCGGTGATTCATCAGCTCAAACCGGGCTTTAATTACCGCGCGAACGGCAGATAGCGCCAGTAGACCTCAAGCGACAGCGCACCCAGCGCCGTGGTATAAATCCGGCTCTGGCAGACCGGCGGCTGTTTTACTTCTGGAATTGATCTATCAATTCCTGAAGCTTTTCGGCCAGCGCCTCGTTCAGATCCTTGAGGATTTCGTGTTCCTTCAAGGCGTTATCCCGGTCGCCCATATTCAGGTAGGCCTCGCCCATATTATAATGAGATGAAACGAACGTCGGTGTTACTTCCAACGCCTTTTTGAATAGTTCTATGGCCTTGACATAATCGCCGGAGCGTAAATAAGTACGGCCCAGGTTGTCGCGCGTCTCGCCGTCGCCGGGATTGAGCTCGATGGCCTTTTCAAACGTCTTGACGGCGTTGGAGTAATCGCCGGTCTCGCGGTAGCATACGCCCAGCCAGTATTGGCCCGGGAAGTAATCGGACCTGATTCTAACCGTCTGTTTCAGCGGTTCAATCGCCTCCGCATGACGGTTGGACTGGATAAGCGAATAACCCAGGCTGTAATACGCCTCAAGGTAATCGGGCTTCAGCTCGGTGGCCTTCTTGAACGCGTCAATGGATTCCTGAAAATCTCCGGTCATCCAAAGCGACAGCCCCATATTGGAATAAGCCTCGGGGTAATCGGGCTGAGCCTTGATGGCGTCGCGGTAACATTCGATGGCGCTGGTATATGCCTTGAGCCGGGCGTAGGCGTTAGCCAGGGTATAACTGGCCAGCGCGTAATTGGGTTTATACTGCAAAGCCTCCTCGAAAGAGCTGACGGCCTTCCTGGTATCGCCCAATGTCCAGTAGACAATGCCCTTGTGGTAATAAGCCTCGGCAAACTTAGGGTTAAGGTCGATGGCCTTGTCGAAAGCGCTCAAGGCCTCCGGGTAACTGGCCTTTGAGTGCAGGGCAATGCCCTTGTCAAGCCAGTCCTGAGCCGATTCTGTCGACACGGCCGGCGGAGGTGTAATGGGCGGGACCGTCTTTACGGCCGGCTTACAGGCGCAGGAAACGCCCAGGAATAACGTTGAAACAGAAAATACCACGGAGGCAACGGATGATATGCGCATAAAATTACTCCTTATCCTTTAGCGGAATAAAATAAATTTGGCTTAATCTATAACAAAATAAACGGCTTGTCAAGACTTAGTGGCAGTTCGAGTAAAACGAGTTATCCCTAGACCCTAAGGGGTCTTGGGACAAGAACCCTCACGGGCTGCCACTTAGATCCCGCAAGCATAGCTTGACGGGACCTTCACAAAATATTAGTGCCAGTAGGAGTCCCGCCCAAAGGCGGGATAAATTCCACGACGTATTGGCAGAGCGAAGCCTCCTGGAAGGACTTATCCCCGAAACCCTTCGAAATACTCAGGATGAACTTCGTGGAGCGGGATTAGTGCAAACACAAGACGCACTGGCAGAGCGCAGCCTCCCGATACGAAGTATCGGGGTTACCCGACTTGTTTTTTACCAACCTCATCCAGGCCCTATTAAAACTTAGTGTTAATTAGTGGTAAAATAGCAAAAAGTATAACAAAAATGATAAAAAATGCAGTTTTTATGCGGTTTTCAAGGTGAATACGGTTAGGGGGGGTACTACCCCCTACTACCCCTCCCCCCATAGAGTACTACCCCCTACCCCACCCCTATACTACCTATGGGTATACCATATCTTATCCATAGGTAGCTCTTGTCGTATCCGTAGGCTATGGTTAGTACAGGAGTAGGGAGTGATACGACTAACCATAGGGTATGGCATATCTAACTATGGGTGGCTGGTAGTATACCTATAGGATATGGGTAATATATCCATAGGCTATGGTTAGTATAGCAGTAGGGAGTGGCACTACTAATCATAGGGTATGGCATATCTAACTATAGGTAGCCGGTATCGTACCTATGGGTGGAGGCATAACTATGAGTGGGTTATATCACCAGATATGGTAAACTACAGTCTGCGACCTGTAAACTGCAGTCTACGACCGGTAAACTAGAGTCTAAGGCTTAAAAACTGGAGTTTACGGCTTATATCCTTGTGCATACTGCTCATATTCACGTGAATATGAGTTATAACGATGTCGTTACGGCTTATAGTCCCTGGACTATGGCTTATAGTCCCTGAACTACGGCTTGTAGTCCTTGGACTACAACTTATATCCCTACTCTCTTATTCCAGTTCAAAACTTACGGTAAACTTGGCTTTTACCGATATCTGGCCAAGGGCTATAGTCCCCTCGCCCGTTTCCGCGCCCTGCCCGGAATCACGACTAACTTGAGAATTGGAAAAATTGTTATCACCATAGTAAGAAATCTCTTCTTCTTTAATGGTGTACGGCTTGCCGACCTTCTGCCCCAGTTCAGCCGAAACGGCCACGGCTTTTTCCCGGGCGGCTTTGACGGCCATGGCCCGCGCCTGGTCTTTGTATTTCCTCAGTTCCGATGTCCGAAACTGGACGCCACGGACATTATTAGCTCCGGCTTCAAGGACACCGCTGAGGAATTCTTCGAACTTGGAAACATCCTTGAGGATGAAGACAATGGTCTTTTCAACCTCATAGCCGACAAAATTACGTCCGCTCCAACTGCCGCTTTCATATCTGGGGTAGATACTGATTTGGCTGGTTTGAACATATTTGGGGTCAATCTGATATTGAGGAGCCAGAGCCAATATTTTCTTGACGCTAACATCGTTCTGAGTCTTGGCGGCGCTGAGTTTCTTATCCAGAGTTTCTACTCCCAGCGTGATGACCACCTCATCCGGGACCACATTGACTTCTGATTGCCCGGTCACGGTAATCAAGCGGGGCGTTGCCTGTTGCCCCGGTTCACCTGCCCCAATGCACAACAGGAGCATTACTCCCAAAAACACTACTACTGCATTCTTCATAAAACGCTCCTTTCGAATTATTCATTTTCGCCGAAGAACGCCATATGAGCGCCCATCCAATTCAATCACGCTCAGGCGGTAAAATATACTTAGCAGAAAACACGATTCCTATATCCACTTTCTTACAAATACTTATTACATTAACCACATCCTGCCATGGGACATTTGGCGCAGCATTAATAACGACGGGTATAATATTGTAATACTCAGGAGCATCGCCATCGTATGTTACTGTAATTGGTGAAGCATTAGTTTGCTTACCATCTTTTTTAAAACGGTAAACTTCTTCCTGAATGATTTCCTCTAGTTTACCCAAGCTTTCCACTGATGTTGAACCAATCATTAGTTTTGTTTTACCTGTGCTGGCATCCAATTCCATTGATACCCTAAACTCTTCCAGTATCGGATCAGTAACAAGTGTAGGACTCATACCTCCATCCTTTGGGAGCGGAATTTCCAGCTTTCCATCTATCTCTTTGTGTTTACTGAAAAACACAGTGAATATCCAGATACAAAGCACTATGGCTATCATTGTTAAAACAATGATACAGAATCTATCAACGGTCTTTTGTGAATATAACATATCAAACACATTTAAATCAGTATCCGTCTCTACTTAATGTGGCAGTACGTCACTTCGTTCCTACTTCGCCCTAGCCCAGTGCAAATATCATTAGCCCTGTGATTTGCACTGGATAAGGTGCCGGTAACTCACTTCGTTCGAACCGGCACTAATCCCCGAAACAAATCCCCAGTTCCTTACCGGAGCGGATGACGTCGGAGGTCAGGGGCACGGTGTTTAATTGGGCGATGGCTTCTTCGAGCGGGACCGAGCCGATGTCGGGCGGCCTTAGGCAGACCATACGACCAAATTTGCCTTCGGCAATGAGCCGAACCGCGGCCGTGCCAAACCGGGTGCCGACCAGCCGGTCAAACGTGGTCGGGTTACCGCCCCGCTGTAGGTGGCCCAATACCATAGACCGGGTCTCTTTGCCGGTCCTTTTGGCTATTTCATCGGCTACCAGGTTGCCGACCCCGCCCAGCACCTCGACGTGGCTGGCCGAGCCGGCCGCCTTGACCAGGCGCTGTCCGCCGGCCGGTTGGGCGCCTTCGGCTACGACCACGATGCAGAAGTTGCGGTTGGTCTGGTAGCGGTCCCTGACCTTGGCGCAAATCTTGTCGAAACTGAACGGTATCTCGGGTATGAGAATGATGTCGGCGCCGCCGGCCACGCCGGAGTTCAGGGCTATCCAGCCAGCGTAACGGCCCATAACCTCAACGACCATCACCCGTTTGTGGCTCTGGGCGGTGGAATGTAGCTTGTCCAGCGCGTCGGTGGCCGTGGATACGGCCGTGTCGTAGCCGAATGTTATGACCGTGGCCTTGAGGTCGTTGTCAATAGTCTTGGGAATACCGACGATGGGCAGGCCTTTTTTCTTAAGCTGGTTGGCAATGCCCAGCGAGCCGTCGCCGCCGATAGCCACCAGCGCGTCAAGCTTGAGCTTGCGGAAGTTGCGGACGATGATGTGGGAAACGTCCTTGACCACCGTCTTGTTGCCGACCCGGACCTGGTGCTTGAAGGGGTTGCCGCGGTTGGTGGTGCCCAGGATGGTGCCGCCCATATTCAATATGCCGGTGATGTCTTTGGTGGTGATTCTTTTAGCCTTGGAGGTATGCAACAGACCTTCGAAACCTTCCCTTATACCTATTACTTCCCAACCGCGATTGAAGGCGCTCTTGACCACGGCCCGGATGACGGCATTAAGCCCCGGCGCGTCGCCGCCCCCGGTTAAAACACCGATACGTTTTATAGTCTTCATATTATACTCCTTTTTTCTCAGCTTATCTGGCTGGCGATATCTTCTGATATTAAATAACTAATTTATTTTACCAAATCTACCGAATCATTCCTTACTGGCTTTAGCCCCGATATTTCGCCCTAGCCCAGTGCAAATATCACTAAGCTACTCTTTCACCTTAGTCCCGTTAAGCTTCGCTTAAGGGATCTAAGTGACACTAACTCGCAAACTCGAAGTGTCACTAAGAGATAAGTGCCAGTAACTCAAACCGGCACTAGCCCCGATACTTCGTATCGGGATAAGGGACAGTAACTCACTGCGTTCGAAGTGGCACTAATCTTCGCTGGAATAAAGAATATCCTTGAATTGGCCGGAGCAATTGTTGCCTATCAGTGCCTGGACTCCGGACAGCGCGTCTTTGTTGGGCTCGGTTGCCTCGAAACACAGTTCTCCATTCAAATAACAACGGATGGTCTTGCCGGCCACTTCGACCTCGAGCTCGTTCCAGTCGGAGATATCTACATCAGGCAGCTCCTTCTCCTTAATCCGCAGGTACCGGCCGCTGTCCAGGGTATGCTTGCCCAGTAGGAGCTTGCCGTCAAAATAGCCGAAGACGTAACAGTTTTTCAGGCTCTGGAAGCCAAATCCAAGCGCCAGTATATTGGATTGGCCGAAACCGCTGTCCTGTTTGACCCGGGCGATGATGTTGTAGTCGCCGTTGAGCCGAACCCGGGTCGATGAGGCGGAAATCATTTCTTTGTCTTCGAAGACAAAACTGGCGCAGTTTTCCCGAACCGACCAATCACGGTTGATGTCCCAGTCATCCAGGTCATTGCCGTTAAAGAGCGGTTTCATCGTGGCTTTCTTTGCCTCGGTCACCTTCTGGGCCAGCTCCTTACGCTTGATTTGCAATCCTTCATCGTTGGGCACAGCCCGGAACGCGCGTTCGATAATGTAAACGGCCAGCTCTATGTCCTCGGCCTGGTATTTGTCTATCAACGGCATTAATGACTTTATCAACTGCTCGTTGGCCTTGTCCAGCTCCTGGCGGACCTTGTTGTATTCCGCGAAGAAGCCGTCTATTTTTGACTGGTATGATTTCAGCTTGGACGTCTGTTCCTGTTCCGATATCATTTCAGAAGCGCGGCTGAAGTTGGTTGCGGCCTCTTCGCTTTCGCCGATGTCGCGGTACATCTCGCCCAAGCAGAAATAACCGTCAACCAGGTTAGGCGCCTCGGCAATGGCCTTGCGGAAATTTGCCAGCGCCTCTTTATATTCCTTTTTCTTGGCCAAATCCTGGGCCTTTTTGATAAACACCTGGGCCACGTCGTCATCGGAATATGTAATCGCCCCGAATAACGCGCCAATCAATACGGCCAGTATCAAACGTTTCATATCAGTCCTTGATGTATTTCATCTGCCGGATGTTCATCTTAATCTGCTGAAGCCACAAACCGCTGGAGCCGTCCAAGAATCCCGGCTTTTCAGCCTTGTAGTCTATCACCGGCTTATCGTTGACAAAGCACTTGAGATTGCCTGATGAGACCTCTATCAACAAGGTATTCCAATCGCCATTCTTAAAGTCCTTGGGCAGGTCGGACTCCTTGATATTAAATCCCTTGCCGTCCTTAAAGACGATAAGTTTCAAACCATCCTCAAAAATACTAAGAACCGTCAGCTCTTCGGGCTTGTTGTTGTAACCGAGTATCACGCCGACACCGCCGCCCTTGGAGTTAAACTTGTCAATCTTGAATTCCAGATTTATTTTATACGACCGCTCCAGCCGGAGCTTGCTCCGGTGGCTGACCAATGCCTCATCGGTATCGCAGATAAGCACGCCTTTGTCCACCTTCCACAGAGCCGGATTCTGCATATTCCAGTCGCTCAGGTTTTCGCCGTTGAATATAGCCTGCCACGGCGCGAACACCCTTGATTGTTTCAGCTCCTGCATCAGCTTGGCCGCATCGGCGTTGGCCGGGCTGAAGGATAGAACGGTTTTAAGCACCGATTCGGTGAAGGCGATGTCTTTCTTGATGTTCTTGCGGGCAATGGCCAGAAGTTGCTTGACGTATTCCTTTTCAATCGCGACCACCTCCTGCTTGCTCTTATCCAGCCCAGTTATTTTGGCTGAGGCATCCTTACTGACGGCCTGGAGCGCCGGTGTCGGTTTGGTCGTTTCTTTTATCAGACTGATGCACTGTTCGAAGTAGCGCCGGGCCCGGCGCTTGTCGCCGGACTTAAGGTAGGCGTTGCCCAGCTTGAGGTAGGCCTCGGGATAACCCGGGCTTTCGACCAACGCTTTTTTGTATATCTCGATAGCCTTGGCCGGCTCGTTTTTCTGGAGCGCCTCGTCGCCCTTTTTCAATAGCGACGCGGCCACGTCCTCATTAACGCCCCAGATTAATAACGGCGCTATGACCAGCGCCAGCACCGCAACAAAATAAGCCTGCTTCATTATTGTGATTATAGCCGAAAAAATAAGGATGTCAAATTTATATGAATGTAAATATTTTCTTGACAGGAGTTTTATCCGTGGCTATATGGCGTCAGGTACAGCCAAGGGAATCTCATCCCGACGCAAGCCCCGCTGAAATAAGCGGGATAACGTGGCAGGTAACTCGCTTCTTTCGAACTGCCACTAACCGGGGAAAGAGAGCGGCCCCGCCGCTGTAAACGGGGACGAAACCCGCAAATGCCACTGCTCCGCCGAGGGCGGGATGGGAAGGCGCGGGGATTAGAGTGAGCCGTTAGCCAGAAGACCTGCTGTACCGGAAAGTTATTTCGCCTCGCGGAAACCGGGCGTGATAATTACTGTAACGGGGCTAAGAAAATCAGGGTGCAACCCCGTGGCGCTTTTTAATCAAGACGCCACGGGGTTTTTTTATTGGGCAATAATAAATAATCCGTGCAATCTGTGGCTATATGAAACTATTTTTAATCCGTCACGGCGAGACTAACTACACCGAATCCGGTCGGTTATGCGGAGCCATTGACGCGCCGCTGAGCCGTAAAGGCGTAGCCCAAGCCAGGAAACTGGCCCGGCAGTTGAAACGCCATAATCGTATGGTAATTTATTCCAGTCCATTGTCGCGGACCATGCAAACGGCCCGGATTATCGCCGGCCAAAAAGCGCGGATAATCAGGTGTCCGGAGTTAAAGGAAACAAACCTAGGCCGATGGGAAGGCCTGACCTTTGAAGAAATACGCAGTCGTTTCCCCGGCGCCATGCAGCGTTGGGTCAAGAACCCGCTAACCTTCGGCGCGCCGGGCGGGGAAAAGCTCAGACAACTCCAAAAAAGGGTCCTGAAATTCTTAAAAAGACTGGAACGCGCCGACCATAATGGCTGTGCCGTAACTGTGGTCAGCCACAGCGGACCAATCAGAATCATCCTGGGAGAGATATCAGGCAAAGGACTCAACGGCTTCTGGAAAACAGAACCTAAAACCGGATGTTTAATTAAACTAAACGGATTGAGTCGATTAAACATATTAAAATAATTATATGAAAAAGTTCATCCTGATAACCGGCGGAGCCAGGAGCGGTAAGAGCCATTATGCCGTGGAGCTGGCCAAGAAATTAACCGCCCCGCCATCCACGCACCGGGTAGTCTACATCGCCACTTCGTGTTTCCACGACGAGGAAATGGACAAACGCATAGCGGCGCACAAGAAATCACGCCCGGCCGAATGGCAAACGGTCGAGGAAGACAAGAACATCGATACCGTGATTTTTAACCTTAAGGGTCTGTCTGAAATAGTGGTAATTGACTGCCTGACCATACTGACTTCTAACCTGATGCTGGAACTCAAAGACCAGGAACAAGTCTTGAAACGGGCCGAAAGTATGCTTAGGGTGATTAACGATTCGGATATGACGGTGATTGCGGTGACCAACGAGGTCGGTTCTGGTATCGTGCCGGAAACGGTTCTGGGCCGCGACTTCCGCGACCTGTCCGGTAAATTCAACCAGATGGCTGCCGCCGCGGCTGACGAAGTCTATCTGATGGTCACCGGCATACCATTAAAGATAAAAGGAAATCATTAATATGGTTTTACTCGAAAGCGCCATAGCCAAAATACACAGTCTGGATAAAGACGCCATGGACAAGGTCCAGAAACACCTGGATAACCTGACCAAGCCCAGGAACAGCCTGGGTCGGCTGGAGGAGTTGGCCAAGCACATCGCCGGCATAACGGCTAATGACAAACCAAAACTGAAACATAAAGTAATATTCACCCTGGCCGGCGACCACGGCGTGGTTGATGAAGGCGTCAGCGCCTATCCGCGCGAGGTAACCTGCCAGATGGTTTATAATTTCCTGCGGGGCGGCGCGGCCATTAACGTTCTGGCCCGCCAGGCCGGCGCCCGGGTCATCGTGGCCGATATGGGCATCGCCGGCAAGCTGGAGATGGAGCACATCAAGGCAGATAACAAACATACTCAATTCCACGACTGCCGGATAGAATCCGGCACGGATAATTTCGCCAAGGGCCCGGCCATGACGCCGAGCAACGCCATCAGGTCCATCCGGGCCGGCATCAAGCTGGTGGAAAAAGAATGTCAGCTCGGGCTGGATATCGCCGGCACGGGAGATATGGGCATCGGCAACACCACGCCAAGCAGCGCTATCACCGCGGTAATGACCGGTAAAACAGTCGAAAACGTGACCGGCTACGGCACAGGCATAAATGACGAGGGCTTGCACCGAAAAATCAGGGTTATCAAGCATGCCATCGCCATCAATAAACCGAACCATCATGACCCGATTGACGTGCTGGCTAAACTGGGCGGCTACGAAATCGGCGGGCTGGCCGGAGTAATCATCGGCTGCGCTATGAAACGGGTGCCGGTAATCATTGACGGGTTTATCTCGGGCGCAGCGGCGCTGATTGCCGTCAAACTGGCGCCCAGAACCAAGGACTTCATCATCCCCAGCCACTGCTCAGCCGAGAAAGGACACCAGCACGCGCTGGCCCAGATGGGAATGAAACCACTGCTGGATTTGGACATGAGATTGGGCGAAGGCACTGGAGCAGCGCTGGCTATGATGCTGTGCGAAAGCTCGCTCAGAATACTGGAAGAGATGGCAACCTTCAGCCAGGCCAACGTCTCTGAAAAGCTGGGATAAACTATGATTAAACATATAAGACTATTCAGAATCGCGCTAAGTTTCCTGACCCCGCTGCCGGCCGGCATCAAAGACGAAATTAAGGATGCCGAACTAGCATCGTCGATGCGCCTGTATCCGCTGGTCGGGCTGGGCATCGGACTGACTCTGGTATTCATAAAGATGGTCGCCGGCTGGATGGGCGTATCAGATATCATCACCTCAACGCTGATTGTTCTGGCCATGGCGGCTTTAAGCGGCGGGATACACATAGACGGGCTGAGCGATATGTGCGACGGTTTCTACGGTGGCCGCAACAAGGACGATATCCTTCGGATAATGCGCGACCCGCACATCGGCGTCATGGGCGTGCTGGGCATAGTCTTCATACTCCTGTTGAAATGGTCTGTCATCGCCAGCGTCATAAGCGCACCTTATGGCTGGCGGCTGATATTATTAACGCCGATAATGAGCCGCTGGGCTATGGTCATGGCCACGGCCGTTGGGCCTTATGCTGATGCTAATTACCCGGGCATTGCCCGGACATTCGTCAATAATATCTCCAGATGGGATTGGCAGATTGCCGCGATAATATCCGTTGCCATGGCCGCCTTGATTTTCTACGCCGGCGGCGTGGTCATCGCCATTCTCGTCCCGATTATCACTATCGTCATCGTGCTTTATGCCCGCAAGGTCATCGGCGGCGTCACCGGCGATGTGCTCGGAGCAATCAATGAGATTATCGAAGCGCTGGTGCTGTTCGCCGGATACCTGCTTCTGATTCTCGGATAATTATTATGAGAAAATATTTTTACGCCCTGCTTTTGGGACTGTTAATTACAGGCTGCCCTGCCCGGAAGGATGCGACTCCGGATACAACCGGACTGGCCGATGCGACGAGGATTGTTTATTCCGTCCGAACGCCCGGACGAATTATCTCTCTGGCCCCGGCCCTGACCGAGAACCTTAAACTGATTCTCCCGCTAGACCGGCTGGTCGGCCGGACCGATTACTGCAACACGCCGGCCCAAATTCCGAGCGTGGGTAATATTATGGAGCCGTCCATCGAGCGGATTTTGGCGCTTAATCCGGACATCATACTGGCCACTAAAGAAGCCAACCAACCAGCCGTTATCCATAAGCTCCGCGAGTTGGGACTGAAAGTGTTCGTGTTCGGCGAGAGCGACTCCTGGAAAATGGTCCAGGATAATTTCCTGCTTATGGGCAAGCTCTTGGGCGAAGAATCCAAGGCCAGCGCCATACTCAGCAACCTGAACCAACAGTTAAGTAAAGTTAGGGAACATGTGCCGGTCGGCAGTTGTAAAGTATTCATCCAACTAAACAATAATCCGCTAATGACGGCCGGCAATAATACATTCATAAATGATATCATCAAACATACCGGATGCAGAAACATTGCCGAAGATGCGGCCAATAAATGGCCGGTCTTTAATATAGAAGAAGTCATCAGGCGTGCTCCCGACCTGATTATCATCAGCGAGATGGGCGAGATGACCGCCACGGCAAAAGATATGTGGCGTAACTTTCCGGATATACCGGCGGTCAAGTCCGGCCGAATTTACGTCATGCCGGCAGAGCTGATGTGCCAACCGACGCCTGATAATTTCGTCAAAGCGGTCAGCCAAATCATCGAATGGAATACAAAATAATATGAATCGCGGCGCTTTATTGGCATTAGGTTTCCTGATAGTCATTCCGGCGGTGGCATTGCTATGCCTGGTTGTCGGCGGGACTAATATATCGCTCTTTAACATGTCAGATACTGACCGGACTATCATTTTTGATGTGCGGCTTCCCCGGATATTGACTGCCCTGCTGGTCGGGGCCGGACTGGCCGCCTGCGGCTGTGTATTGCAGGCGATACTGCGCAATCCGCTGGCCGACCCGTACACCTTGGGGATTTCCGGCGGCGCGGCCGTGGGCGTGACAGCATTACTGGCCATCGGACCGGTGGCCGGACTGGTTAATGCCCTTGGCAGTTTCGGATTACCGCTAACCGCATTTGCCGGGGCTCTGGCCGCGGTCGGACTGGTGTTTTTGATAGCCTCAAAGCAAAGATTCTCCGTGCACGGCCTGATTCTGAGCGGAGTCATCCTGAGTTTCATATTTTCCGGCATAGTGATGCTGATATTCGCCGTGTCCAAGCCGACCGAGATACAATCGGCCATGTTCTGGCTAATGGGTAACCTGGCCAACATAAATTACACGCTAATGCTGATTGTCGGCTCTCTGATTCTAACCGGCATTATTATCGCCTTCATTTTAGCCAAGGATATGGACGTAATGACGCTGGGCGACGAGAAGGCCGTCCATTTGGGCGTATCGCCGCAAACAACCCGCCGGACACTGTTCATCATCACCTCGCTCATCACCGGGGCCTGCGTGGCGGTTTCCGGGATTATCGGCTTTGTCGGGCTTATGATTCCGCATATCATGCGCTTGATAGTCGGACCATCGCACCGAATGCTTTTGATAAACAGCGTGCTGGCCGGTGCGCTGTTTTTAGCCGTGACCGATACCCTTGCCCGAACCATCATGGCGCCCAATGAATTACCGGTCGGGGTTATCACCGGAATTATCGGCGGCGTATTTTTTATCAGCCTGTTAATGAAGAAAACGGTTTGAGTATGCTTAAAATATCCAACCTAACCTGCGGCTATGACGACCGGGCAGTCATCAACGATGTCTCGTTTGAGGTTAACCAGGGCGAAATAGTCGGCATCATCGGCCCGAATGGGTCAGGCAAAACTACCCTATTCAGGACGATTACCCGGGTAATACCGCAATACAGCGGACACGTGCTTTACCGGGATAAGGAAATTTCCAGCTGGCATCTCAGGGAACTCTCCAAGGAAATAGCGGTGCTGCCGCAGTTCATTTTTCTGCAGTTTCCTTTCTCGGTCAATGATTTTATCGCACTCGGGCGCAATCCGTATCTGGGCAGGCTGGAACCTATCGGCACGGAAGACCAAACCATCATCAGCCAGGCCATGGAACTGACCGAAACCAAACGGCTGGCATCCAAACTGATAACCGAGCTTTCCGGCGGCGAACTCCAGCGGGTGTACTTAGCCCAGGCGCTGGCCCAACAACCGAAGCTTTTATTGCTGGATGAACCAACGGCGCATCTGGATATCGGACACCAGATAGAAATACTGCACCTGCTCAGATATCTCAACAAGGAAAAGGAGCTGACCGTGGTCATTATTTTGCATGACCTGAATCTGGCGGCGGAATACTGCCACCGGCTGGTTATGCTTAATAACGGCCGGATTGAGGCTATCGGCTCACCCAAAGAAGTCCTGACATTTCCGATTATAGAAAAAGTTTACAAAACAGTCGTGGTGGTAAAAGAAAACCCCATTTCCGAGAAGCCTTATGTCTTCCTGGTGCCCAAAGATAAATGGACCGGCAAACAGAAAGGAGAGTAAATAGAATTCATTACCGGATTGGTTTTAAGAGCTGGATATTTTAATAAAAATAATAACAGAAATCTATCGAGGAAGCCCGTGCGATTCGGGCACTGCCCCGCAACTGTAATGGGAGAATTAATTGCTGAATTCAATTACCAGCCACTCGCCTGATATAATGTCAGGTGGGGAAGGCAGCAACGTTGCCCGTCCATAAGAGCAACTATCCCTAAGTCAGAATATTCGATAGTTTTCCAAAAATTCCTGCTTACGCGGGTAAGCAAAGGAGAATATATGGTCATTGTAACGAGAAATAAATGGCAAATCTGGACTATGGCATTGATAATCTGGTGTGCAGAATTAGTTACATTTGCCGGTGAAGTTACAGATGAAATCGTGGTCACAGCATCGCGCGTTCCTAAACCGCTCAAAGATGTGCCCGGGGCGGTAAGCATCATCAGCCAGAAGGATATCGAGAGTCAAAACACCATCAACCTGAACAGCGCCCTATCCGCTGCCACCGGGCTGGGAGTAATGAACTATGGCTCGTTAGGAGCATCTTCATCAGTTCATATCCGGGGATTATATTCACAACACACCCTAGTACTGATTGATGACAGAAATATAAACGACCCAGCTACCGGTTCCGCCGACATTTCTTATCTTTCCACGGATAATATAGAAAGAATCGAGATAGTCCGAGGCCCGTACTCGGCTCTTTACGGCGCCAATGCGGTCAGCGGAGTGGTTAATATCATCACCCGGGAACAACCCGACCAGCCGCAAGTCGGTGCGTCTACTCTGTTTGGCACATATCGCACCACTGTCAGCCGCATATCCAATGGGATGACTTATGAAAACTCCGGGTACCTGTTCAACAGCAACTATAAAACATCTCAGGGCAACCGGGACAACAGCCAGCATCATTCGACCAATACAACCTTAAGATTCAGTTACAAGGATAAATCCGCCGGATTCGCCAGCCTGCCGCTGGACATAAAGATCGATACTGGTTATTACGACGGCGAAAGCCACTTTCCCGGCTCACGGCCGGCCCTGGATGCGCCCAAGCGAACCGCATCACAAATTGCGCTAGGCAACGATAATGTATCATCTTTGTATGACCTGGCTTATGACAAAAAAACATTTGTCAATATCCTGGCATCAATAGGTGATTTGCGACTACGCCTTTCAGGCGGCAACAACGATTGCCAAAATCACCAGGAATGGATTTCCACTAACCGCATTGCCAAAGATAATCGGTACGGGACAAATTCATTCGCCCTGGAGGCGATTTATAATCTAAAATCCGGCAACCAAGCGATTAACGGCGGCATCGGATTGGAATCATACCAATATGATGTCAAAACGAACGAGCTTGACACGGTTACTATGGTTTTAACCAATGCAAGGTGGGATACCAAGCGCACCGTTTACAGCATATTCGCTCAGGACGAAATAACCATGGGCAAGACAACATTGACTCTGGGCGGACGAATCGATAATCCGACCGATTTTACCAGCCAGTTCTCGGGCCGGGCCAATGTTTTATACCAACTGACAACTGACTTGAATCTACGCGCATCCTACGGAGATTCGTATCGGGCGCCGTCGCTTAACGATTTATACTGGCCGCAAGATTCCTTCGCCGAGGGCAATCGTAGCCTAAAACCGGAGCAAGGTGGAACCGGCGAGGTCGGTATTAATTATAACCTGGGAAAACTGCTGACGACGCGTCTGAATGTATTCCGGCAAAATCTTAATGACATGATTGCCTGGGCTCCGAACGGTTCAATGGGTCCATGGGGTAACCGCTGGACGCCGACTAATCTTAATCAAGCGAAAATCAATGGTTTGGAGCTGGAAGGCTCAGCCACCGCCATGAATAACCTGTCAATCAGGATTAATTATACATTACTTGATGCCGAGCAGAAGAATCAGGAGCTGACCGACGCCGTACTCAACACAATGGCTACCCGGTCTCGGAAACTGGCCTATACGCCTTCGCGAAAAATGGATTTTGCGGTATCCTACCAAAATGTTCTAGACATTCCACAGCTTATATTTAACATCGAAACTCAGTACACCTCGAAAACATTCCAGTATTATTCTGATTATTCGGCCTGGCCGGCGGTGACAACACTGGCAAAACAATTGCCCGGCTACTGGCTAACCAACCTGAAGTTAAGACAGAAAACTAAAAGCGTCAATTTCTTCCTAGGCATTGATAATATCGCAAATAAGCAATACGCGGTGCAATTCGGCAGTAGCATTGACGACCGGGATTATCCAATGCCCGGGCGTACGTACACGAGTGGACTGGAGTTGAAATTTTAAGATAGAGGCTTATTGTATCATTCCGCCCATTTGGAGTATCGGAAGTAATATGCTGATGACCATAAATCCAACAATCATGGCTATGACAACAATTAAAATAGGCTCTAAAAGGGCTAAAGCAATCTTAGTTGCTTCGGTTATTTCCCTTTCGTAGAAAGTGGCGACTTCTTCAAGCACCTCATCCAAATGGCCACCTTCTTCGCCAACGGCTATCATATTAGTCATGAACGGAAAAAAAAGTTTGATATTCCTCATGCTATTGGCCAGCGACTGACCTGCCCTGAGCTCATTGGTCATCTTTTTCAACGCTTCTTTTATCGGTTCGCTGCTCAAAGTCGGTATAACAATATCCATGGCTGAAAGTATTGGGATACCATTATTCAGAAGCAAACCGGTGGTCCGGGCAAATTTGGCTGACTCTGATTTCTTGACAAATGTATTAATGAAAGGAACCCCCAGCTTTATTTTATCAACTATTTTTTTATCTATCATTACTATACCGCGTATTATCAGTAAAACTATAAATATCGCCGCGAATATCCAGTACCAATAATGATTCAATGCATAACTCGCGCCCATAAGAATCTTGGTATTCCAAGGTAACGGCGTTTTGCTGTTGTCAAATACAAGCTGCATTTTGGGTATGATTACGGTCATCATAAATACGATGGTACTTAATCCAAAAACCACTACAAAAATCGGATATGCCAGTGCGGCACGTATACGCGACTTTATATCTTCTGTATTCTCACGGTAGTCGGCCAGCCTAATCAACATTTCTGGCAACGCCCCGCTGTCCTCGCCTGATTTAATGATTGCGGTATAAAAAGGCGGGAAGATACCTGTGTAACGGCTCATTGATGTTGACAACATCTGCCCCTGCTTGGCCTGAATGCTTAGATCCAGAATAATATTCCTGAGATGCGGATTTTCAGTCTGGTCGGTAATAATATGCAGTGCCTTCAGAAGCGGCACTCCCGCCTTAAGCAATGAACTGAGCTGGCGGGTCATAGTATTAATATCCCTGGTTTTTACCCGGCTGAACCATCCTCCCGTACCGATATTTTTATCCTTAACCGCCCCTTCCAGCTTAACGCTCAACGGGAATAAGCCTTCGTGGGTAAGTTTATTGATAACATCTTCCTTATTTTCGGCATCAATGGTATCAGTTATTATTTCAGACGGTCCTTTTTTAGCGCGGTAGGTAAACAGCGGCATAGATGTAATATACTATCAGGCGGACTCGGTTAATGCTATCAGTTTCGCTTTATCTGAACTTTCAATATCGAGATAATAAGAACCAATATTATATTTCGCCTGACTGCCAGGCTTAACGGTTTCTTTCGCCTCCTCTATACGAACAACCTTTACCAAACATTCAATCATAGGAAGATTAGGTGGGTAGATTTTCAGTTTGACTATCGAGCCAGGCAATACTGTTTCGGCAGCTAACCACTGTATTCCGGTCGGGCTGATATCCTGAGCCACTGTTTTAATGTATTTCGGAAACGATTCTTCTTCGGCCGTTACAGATGTTTTATGCAAAGCAAACTCCATCGGGATTCGCACTGAAAGACGATTATATACTCTGCCGCCTCTTGGTGTTTCAGCCAAAGGCATTTCGAACGTTGCCTCATTTTTAAAACCAAGATTTGCTGCCGCAAGTATTTCCGGGGGATCACCCGGGGATACTCTGAGCACTTCTTCCACAGTAGTTATGCCGGCCCTGACTTTCTCCCATCCAGCTATACGCAATGTTTTCATTTTATTTCTTATAGCTGCTTTTTTAATCTCGTCGGAAGAAGATTTAGCAAGAACCAGTTTACGGACATTCTCATCTATAAGCATTATTTCATAAATCGCCGTCCGCCCCTGGTAACCGGTAAAATTGCATTCATCGCAGCCTTTACCGCGGTACGGGGTAATATCATCTGTCCCCAACTCTTTTTTCATCTGATTTATCATAACCTTAGGCGTTAAAGTATCGTTTTCCTTGCACTCCGGGCATATCACCCTAACCAACCTTTGCGCGATAAAAGCTTCGACAGAAGACGCTATCAGGTATGGCTCCACACCCATATCAATAAGCCTGGTTACGCCACCGGCCGCATCATTAGTATGAATCGTGGAAAATATCAAGTGGCCGGTCAATGCTATACGTATGGTTATTTCGGCTGTCTCAAAATCCCTGACTTCTCCGACCATCATAACATCCGGATCGTGCCGGAGCATGCTCCTAAGCGCCCGGGCAAAGGTTAAATCTATCTCAGGCATCACCTGAATCTGAGTAATACCTTCCATCTCATATTCAATCGGGTCTTCAATAGTTAATATCTTTGTCTCATGCGTATTCAGCTTGTGCAAACTGGCATAAAGAGTAGTAGTCTTTCCGCTTCCGGTCGGGCCGGTCACAAATATGATACCGTGGGGTTTATTAAGAAGCATCTGAAGTATGCTCAATTCCTCAGGAGTTAACCCAAGATCGCTCAGATTATAAAGCATTTTAGTCGGGAGCAACCTGATAACCGCACTTTCGCCGTACGGAGTCGGTATGATCGAAATACGCATATCCAGGGTTTCTTTTTCGGTCTTTACCACGGCCCGACCGTCTTGGGGCAAACGTCGCTCAACGATATTCAGATTAGACATTATCTTGATGCGCGATAGTATAGAAAGATAAAAATTCTTAATTGCCGTGGGCACATTGATATTATAAAGTATGCCGTCAATCCGATATCTCAGCCTGATTTTACCGCGGTATGGCTCCAAGTGGATATCCGTAGCCCGGCTGCGGTGCGCTTCAAGCAAAATTTGGTTAACCAGTTTTATTATCGATGCATCCTCCGCCAGCTTCTCGATATCCTCCACCTTTTCAAGGGACATATCAGTAGGGATAATCATTTCGTCCTTACCGGTAGTGGACATAATCTTTTCCATAGTGTCAGCCGCCAAGCCGTAATATTTTTTCATCGCCCCCATCAATTCATCCGAAACCGTAAGCATAACTTCTATCTCATAACCAAGCTGAAGCCTCAGTTCATCAAGAATCATTATATTAAGCGGCGAGGCAACGGCGACGGAAAGATAGTTGAGGCCATCCGGTTTTAATGTCAACTTAACCGGCATGAATTTATAATGCGCCACGAACCTGACCGGTATCTTCTGAATAAGAGACTTGTCAATGGTCACATCACGCAGTTTAATAAACGGCAGATATAATTCCTTTGATAAGACATCCAGCATCTTGTCCTCTTTGGCTAATTTCAGTTTAGACAAACACTGGACCAGTGGGGCGTTAGTTCTTTCGTGCTCGGACATGGCTCTGTCCAGGGCATCTTTTTTTATAATGCCTGCCGAAATAAGTTTTTCGCCTATGGATATCTCACTTTTTGCAACCATACACATCCTTTCAGGAAATATGGTAACTTACATACTAAATCGGTAGTAAACTGTCAATAACTTTATATGATTTAGTTGATTTTCGGATATTTAGTTATATTATTGCCTTTATGCGGGAGATAGACCTTTTTCTTACTTATTTAGCTGTTGATTGCGGGCTGAGTTCAAACACTCTAGATGCCTACAAACGCGACCTGGTAACATTCATTCGATCGCTTAAAAATAAAGACGTATCGGCGTCCGAAGTAACCAGCCAGGACATTTACAATTTTATACAATCACGTCGTAAATCCGGATTATCCCCGAATACTATCGCCCGCAATATTGTCGCCATCAAAATGTTCTTCCGCTTCCTGGTTTCCCAAGGCTATCTCAAAAAAGATTCCACGGAGCTTATTGATACGCCGCGAACCTGGAAACGACTGCCGGATGTCGTCTCCTACGCCGACATAGAAAAACTCCTGGCCGCGCCGAACCTGACTAAACCTCACGGCATCAGGAACAAAGCAATCATTGAAGTGCTTTATGCGACCGGAGCGCGCGTGTCCGAGGTCGTTAACCTTAAGATTTCAGATATAAACTTCGACAACAGATACTGTAAGTGTTTCGGCAAAGGAAACAAACAGCGAATCGTCTTATTGGGCGAAGAAGCAATAAAAGCGCTTAATAATTACCTGGATAAAATCAGGCCGAAATGGATAAAAGCTTCATCTCCGGGAAACGTATTTCTTAACCACCGGGGACAAAAATTAGGCCGGCAAAGAGTCTGGGGATTAATCGGCCTTTACGGACGGTTAGCCGGGATCCGGACAAAATTACACCCCCACCTACTAAGACATTCCTTTGCAACGCATCTTCTGGAACACGGCGCAAATATCAGATATGTCCAGGAAATGCTCGGCCACAGCAATATTGCCACCACCCAAATTTATACCCATATCGACAAGGAAAGATTAAAATCAATCCACAGGCAATTCCATCCGCGCGCCTGAATTGCACCGGATATATCCGCTTATCCGTTTTATTCTTGACACCAGCATAATCCATGGTATAAATAACTTCTTATGTCTCAGGTAAATTTTATATTATGCCTTCACAACCACCAGCCGGTAGGCAATTTTGACAACGTCTTTGAGGCGGCGTACCGTCAGTCTTATGAGCCTTTCTTCGCTGTGGCGGATCGCTTCCCGGAGATAAAGCTGTGCATACATTACAGCGGTTCGTTGCTGGAATGGCTGGAACGAGCCCATCCAAAATTTATTACTAAATTGAAAGATCAAGTCTCAAAAGGACGTTTGGAGCTGTTAGGCGGCGGATATTATGAACCTATCCTGACCATGCTACCTGACCGGGACAAAATCGGCCAAATAACATTATTCTCAGATTATCTGGAAAAGCGTTTCGGCAAGCGCCCGCGCGGAATATGGCTGGCCGAAAGAGTCTGGGAACAATCGCTGGTAAAACCCCTGGCTGAGGCCGGAATCGAATATACAGTGGTAGACGATTTCCATTTCAAAACCACCGGTTTTAACGAAAAACAGCTAGACGGCTATTATGTTACTGAAGACCAGGGCAAAACCATAAATATCTTTCCCATCCCGGAAGTTCTGAGATACGCAATTCCGTTCAAACCGCCGCTGGAAACTATAAGCTATCTTTTGGGGCGACGGGACAACCCGCATCCGGTAATCGCCTACGCCGATGACGGTGAAAAATTCGGCATCTGGCCCAAAACATACCAGCACTGCTATGATGATAAATGGCTGGAAAACTTTTTCTATACGCTCCGTGATGCAGTCACCAACGGACGGCTCAATATAACGACTTTCTCAAATGTCATTGATAACCTTAAACCTGAGGGAAAAGCATACCTGCCTGATTGCTCGTACCGAGAGATGACCGAATGGGCATTACCTACTGACGTGGCTATCGCCTATGAAGACATTATCAAGCATACCCCCAAAAGTAATTTGGTCACTATTCGACCGGGCGGATACTGGCGTAACTTCAAGGTAAAATATCCGGAAATAAACCTGATGTATTCCAAGATGGTGGAAGTAAGCGGTCAAATAGGCCAACTGCCGCCAGATACTGCAACGGATGCCCGGAAGGAACTCTACCGCGGCCAGGGCAACTGCGCTTACTGGCACGGGGTATTCGGCGGGTTTTACCTGCCCCACCTCCGGCACGCTATGTACCAACACCTTATCGAAGCGGAAAAAATAACCAGCAAACATCATATCTCCAATATCGAGACGTCTGATTTCGATTATGACGGTTTTGATGAAGTCAAAATATCAGACAAAGAAATAAACTGTTATATTAAACCAGCCTGCGGCGGAACAATATACGAATATGATATCATAAACAAGGGATTCAACCCTTTGGCTACATTATCCCGCCGGCGTGAGGCCTACCACCATAAAATACTCGAGGCGCAAGCGCAGAATTCGGTCAACACGGTGGCAACAATACACGACCTGGTCGTATCCAAAACTGCCGGCCTGGAGAATCTGCTTTACTACGATAATTACCTCCGCCAATCGCTGGTCGACCATTTCCTGCCCCAGTCATTAGACCTGGATAATTTTACCCGCTGTAATTACAGCGAAGACGGCGATTTTGTCGGCACGGAATATAAATTCAAGGTCAATAAAACCGAAAAATCATTAACTCTGTGGCGTGAAGGCGTTATCAAAAAAGAAAGCAAACTCATCCCCATCAGGGTTGAAAAGACTGTTTCATTCACCGGTAAAGACCAGTTATCACTGGAGATAAAGTACACCATTACCAACCAGGGCAGCGAACCAGCTCCGGCTTTATTCGCCTGCGAATTTAACCTGTCCATGCTGGCCGGCAACGCATTTGACCGTTACTATTACGACAGCAGCCGGCATAATATCGGCCCGCTTATCACCGCCGGGAAAGCCGAACATCAGGAATTGTTCGGCATAAAGGATGAATACCAGAAAATCGATATCGCATTACAATTGGATAATCCGACTGATTTCTGGTTCTTCCCGGTACAAACCGTTTCCCAATCCGAGGGCGGGTTTGAACTCATCTATCAGTCATCCGTCATAATGCCTTTATGGCGGATACAGCTGGAACCCGGTAAAAAATGGACTACCCGAATCATTAAAAAGGTAAAATTTCTATGAATAAGCAGATCCCGACGCACCCGATAGAGCCGGACAGCGATTCGGTCTACCTTGATTACGGACCGGTCCTGCCGGAACATTACAACCAAAATCGGATAGTCGCCTTAATTAGAGACCCGGAATTACTCTTCATTTACTGGGAAATTTCAGCTCCTAACCAAAACCTCAAATCACTTATATCAGACATCCGTAACAGATGGCTATTGCGTATCAACAACCTATCATCACAAACATCAGAAGATATTCTCCTCAGCGAACCCGCGGATATCAATAAGATTCAAGGCAACTGGTATCTCAAAACACAATCCGATACCGAATACCAAATGGAGATAGGAATAATGAAAAACGATGTATTTAACACCCTTGTAAAATCAACTATCGTAAAAACCCCAAGACTATGCCGCTCAAACAAGTTATTTCATACGACTTATCTTACCCGGCTAATAGCTTTCGTGGCAATATCCTGCGGCCTTATATCATCCTGCACATCGATACCGGCAGTAAAACAAGAAACACCCGTTCCCCAGGCGCAAACCATATATCAGGATAAAGGCCCCTGGCTAGGTATTAACGGCATCAATGCCGAAAATGGCGTTCGGCTGGTCGACGTTTACTACAACTCCCCCGCCCAGACTGCCGGAATAGCCAAAGATGATATTATAACCAATGTTGATGGCAAAAATATTGTAGATACCGCTTCCCTGCTGGCACAGCTCAATTCCAAAAATCCCGGTGACCGCATAAAAATACAGATCATCAGGCAGGAAGAGCAAGTAACACTGATATCCAATACAGATACCACGCTGATTACAACAGAAGAACTGGCCAAGAAATACGGTGAGTTCATGGAAAAATCCAAGCCCAGCGACAAAATAACCTTCAGCGCATCAAAGAAGAATACTTCCAAGGAGTTGGAAATCACCCTGGCTACCCCACCCAGGGTAATTCACACCATCACACCGCCCAAAGCAGAAATAAAAGATGGCAAGAACGCCGGCTGGATGGGCATCGGACTGGAACCGGCTAAAAATATGGAAAAACTCGGTTTCCCCGAGAAAACAGGTGCGTTAAGAATCACCTCGGTTTCTCAATATTCACCGGCCGAGAAATTCGGCCTCAAAGCCAATGATATTATCCTTAAATATGACGGGAACGAATTCTCCGGCGAAGAATCCCAATACACTTCAACCATGTCTAACTACATCAAATCCAAAGGCAGCGGAAATGAACTGTCGGTATCCATAATCAGGCTAACGAATGACGCCTATACCTTAATCAATAATAATCCCAAAGCCGTTGACCCAGAAAAAATACCGGAAGAAATAGAATCCCTAAAAGTTAACGATACGCTTAAGACTACCATCACCAGAAATATCCGACGGATGGAAATAAAGGTTACGCTCGGTACCCGGATGGCGTCATCAGCCACCACCACTTCTGAGCCGGAAACCAACGACAAAATACACCCGGAGCTGGTTTCCGAAACCACACCGATAGAAATACTTACCAATAAGATTATGACCGCCACAAATATCACGGACAAATACAAAGACCTCTTAAAACGCTATGCGGAAGACCAAAAATGGGATGACGGCCTGCGCCTGCGCGATATGCGCTATATGCACCGCGACCCATTCAAGATACCAAGGATATGCGATACCCTTCTGGATAACCTGCAAAAAAGCATCACCACCACTGATTTACGGACTATGATAAGCGTTGTTATATCTGAATTAGATGAGAATCCTCACCAATTTACGCTTGAACTTAAAACAGGCCTATCACTGCAGGAACACTGCGAACAACTTTCAGAATTATTAAAAGAGGCCGAGGCTTACAGAAAAAGAGCATTTGCCGGGCTGACCGAAGATGACATTTCATTCATTAAGAATAATATTTACGGACTGACTGACCGCTGGATACTTGACAGTAATCTTGAGAATCCTGAATACAATGAGAGAGACAAAAAACTTCTGCAATTATTCAGCTATGTCGATTATCAGGCGCTATTCGAAGCCGGTGGACTGCTTACCTGCGTCCTGTCTCCGGCATATCTGGACGGTCTTACAAATGATATCGAACGCGAAGGCAAGGACAAAGAAGAGACTATCTTCAGCAAGGATACGCCATTTGGCAAGATTATCATCGGCGGTAAGGGCAACGACCGATACCAGGAAAACGCAGCAATCATCATAGACATAGGCGGCGATGATTTCTATGCCAACCAATTAGGCGGGTCGATTTGTGAATCCGGTAAACCGGACCAGCCTTTTGGCATCATCGTTGATTTTGGCGGCAATGACCGTTATTCATCTTATAAATATGGGTGCCAGGGTGCGGGAGTTATGGGCGTGGGCATACTCTATGACAAAACTGGCGATGATATCTACATTGCTCAGGATTGGGCCCAGGGCAGCGGTCTGCTGGGCGTGGGCATCCTGGTTGATAATGGCGGCAATGATAGTTTTAAGGGCCAGGAATATGTCCAAGGCGCCGGGCTTTTCGGCATAGGAATATTGATAAAGCACGAAGGCAATGATTCCTATCAGGCTAATAAGTTGGCCCAGGGCTTTGCCGGTCCCAAGGCGTTCGGCCTACTCATCGATACGGCCGGCAATGACAATTACCTAGCCAGCACCAAGCATCCCAACGGCTATCCGGATAATCCCGGCACCTTTGACGGCTGGTCCCAGGGATGCGGCACAGGTATGCGGGCTTATACAGACCCGTCCATGAGCCGTTCAGGCGGAGTTGGTGTCCTGCTTGACCAGGCCGGAGAAGATTATTACGAGGCCGGCACTTTCTCCCAGGGTGGCGGCTACTTTTTCGGCTGGGGTATGCTCTGCGACGGCGGCAATAGTAATGATAAATATCTGGGTACCAGATATTCACAAGGCTTTGCGGCCCATTCGGCCATCGGGTATTTCATAGACCAGGGCGGCGATGACCAATACAAAACGCTCTGCGGGGTGGTGGCCGGGCTGTCCTGGGACCTGACCTGCGTGGCTTTCATCGACAAAGGCGGTAACGATACCTATGATGATGGCGGATTCTCAAGAGGCGCTTCGGCCCATAATGGTTTCTGCCTGTTTATGGATTTAGGCGGAAAAGACACCTATAAAGGCGGAACAGCCCAGGTGGCCGGAAATAACTACCACGGCGGCTATAGCCTTTCGGTATTCCTGGACCAGGGACAGGATGATGACTCCTATACCGACCGGACCAATAACACCATCGAAACGGAAAAGGAATACTCTATTTTCATAGATACCGGCAAGGCTTTAGAAGACCTGATTAAAGATGATTCATTCAAGACCATGCTCAATAACAAGATTAAAGAGGAGCCGAAATAATGCCCAAAGGATATTTATCAATAGTCCTACACTCGCACCTGCCGTTTGTCCGGCACCCGGATTACCCGGACTTTATGGAGGAAGATTGGCTCTTTGAGGCCATTACCGAATGTTATCTACCTTTGATTGACGTCTTCGAACGCCTGAGCTCCGAGAATATCCCGTTCAAGCTGACCATAAACGTTTCTCCGCCGCTCTGCGAGATGCTCCAGGACAGCCTCCTGAAAACCCGCTATAATGTCTACCTTAACAAATTGATAGGCCTATCTGAAAAGGAAATAACCCGCACAGCCGGCACTCCGTTTGCAGACACAGCCCGGATGTACCGCGAGCGGTTCAGGCATATCAAAAATATTTACACCAAATACGGCGAGGACATAATCAGCGCTTTCAGAAAATTCCAGGATGAAGGCCTGATCGAAATCATCACCTGCGGCGCGACGCACGGCTTCCTGCCGCTGATGATAAAAGACGAGGCCATCACGGCCCAGGTCCAGGTGGCGGTAACTAACTACCAAAAACATTTCCACCGCCCGCCCCAGGGCATCTGGCTACCCGAATGCGCCTATAAACCGGGTGTGGAAAAGGCGCTGGCCAAGGCCGGAATAAAGTTTTTTATAGTTGACACGCACGGACTGATATACGCCCAACCAACCGCGCCTTACGAAGCTAACACACCAGTTTATTGCAACGGCGTCTATGCTTTCGGCCGCGATCAGGATGCGTCAAAACAGGTTTGGAGCGCCGATGAAGGATATCCGGGCGACACCAATTACCGCGAGTTCTACCGCGACCTGGGTTATGACGGACCTTACCAGTATATCCGTCCGTATTTGCACTCGGACGGCGTCCGGCGCAATGTCGGCATCAAATACCACCGCATCACCGGCAAGGTCAAACTCAATGAAAAAGAGCCTTACAACTACGCCAATGCGCTGGCTAAGGTTGAAGCCAACGCAGCGGATTTCCTGCTTAACCGCCAGAACCAGATTAAATACCTGGCCGAAAAACACAATATCAACCCTATAGTGGTTGCGCCTTATGACACCGAACTTTTCGGGCATTGGTGGTTTGAAGGCCCGGAATTCATCTACGCATTGATAAAGAAAATCTCGACCCAGAGCGATATCGGCTTGATAACGCCTGCGGAATACATAAAACTCTTCCCCAACCAACCGGTCTGCGAGCCTTCAATGTCCACCTGGGGCGACAAGGGCTACAACGAGGTCTGGCTCAACGGCAAAAATGACTGGGTCTACCGGCACCTGCATCAGGCCGAAGATAAAATGGTCGAACTGGCCGCAACTTATCCCAAAGCCGTAAGCATTCTCAAGGAAATACTCAACCAAATGGCCCGGGAACTGCTTTTAGCCCAGAGCAGCGACTGGGCGTTCCTGATGACCACCGGCCATTCGGAATCCTACGCCCATAACCGCTTTAAAAATCACATCATCAGGTTTAATACACTATACAAACAGGTCAAATCACAAATAATAGACCACGATTTTTTACAGCGGCTCAGGTTGGAGGATAACATCTTCCCGGAAATAGATTACCGGGTCTATGTGCCTAAGCAATAATGGCGTTATATTCTTTGACCAGCAGCTGGGTGGTTAAATCCGGTATCGACTCGCCTATCCTGATAATCCGGTCGTTGTAGATTATCTTCTTGACCGGCACCACGCCCATAAGGGAGTTGGTCAGGAAAATCTCGTCGGCCGTCAGTAGATTCTTGAGCTTAAACATCTTCTCCCGAACCTTAATGCCGTTCTTGGTGCACAGCCCCATAATCACCTGGCGGGTGATGCCCGGCGAAATATTGGCCGAAAGCGGCGCGGTATAAACCACCCGGTTACTGGAAAGTATCCTGGAAAGCGGCGTCTGCGTCAGCCCGGACCGTGCCTTAACGATAAAAACATTGCTCAGGTAGCCCTCGGTCACCTCCATCTTATGATTCATAAAAATGGCTTCCATGGACTGCTGTTCATAGGCATATCGCTTGGCCAGGATATTTTCTATCCGGCTGAGCGTGTTGTATCTGTAAACCCTCGTATAGGCGCTGCGCTTTTCCGGATATACCGTTATGGTCGCGCCTTCCTCCTGATATTTGTCGTATTCCGAAGGGATATCGCCCGTAACCTCAACCAGCGTGGTAGGTGAATGTATCGCATCCCGGCTGCCGGTACTGATGACGATGCGGACTATGGCGTTTTTAATATCGTTGAGCCGGAGCAGCTGGGACACTATTTCCCGGAAAGTAGGCAGATTAATAGTCAGCGGCACCTTGAGCTGCCGGGCCGAACTCTTAAGCCGTTCGTAATGCTGACTCATCTGGAATGCCTTGAGTTCATAAATCCGGAACTGCTCAAACAATCCCTCGCCGAAAAGAAATCCTTTGTCAAAGGCACTGACCTTGGCGTCTTTGCGATTCAGAAACTCACCGTTGAGAAATACGAATTTTGTCATATTATTCCTTATATATGTTGCGACGAAAACAAGCCTGCCTGTCGAGTCTATCCACGACGAAGACAGGACTCACACCTGCCACAGGGTTTCCGTCCGCCCTGATAACAGCTCCAGGTATCGGACAGGTTAATCTTCAGCATCCGGGCCCGGCGCATAATCGCCTTCTTATCCATCCGCCCGGTAAAACTCACCACTTTCACCTTGTTCAAAGTAGAATACCTTAATGTTATATTAATAGCATTGATAAAGTCAATGGAATTGTCCGGGAAATTACGCGCCTCTTCAAGGTTGAATCCGGTGATGATGTGTTGATAGCCCCTGGCTTCGGCCATAGCCGCGGCGATGTTGATGAACAAAGCGTTACGGTTGGGTATCCAGACCTGCCGGGAGATTTCTTTCGTTATCGCACTGCCCGGCCTGGGACTGGGCAGTGATTTATTGCGGTCTATCAACGCATTGGGCGACAGCCGGCCCAGCCACCTGATATCAAAAACCTGATGCCTGATATGGTATTTCCGGCAAATTCTCCGGGCGCACCTGATTTCCTGCCTAACCGCCTTCTGGCCGTAATCAAATGTAACGGCTTCCTTGACCTTGATGCCCTTTCTCAGGGCGATTGACAGTGAAACGGCGGAATCAAGACCGCCGGAAAGAAGTGCGATTGCGTCTGGCATAACCAATTAAACCCCCATACCCTGGAGCACCGACAGCATGATAGCCGCGGCCATAATCGAGGCAATCTGGCCGCCCACATTAACACCGACCGCGTGCATCAGCAGGAAGTTCTGCGAGTCGGCCTTGTGACCTTCGGCCTGGACCACCCGGGCGGCCATGGGAAAGGCCGAGATGCCGGCCGCGCCGATTAAGGGGTTGACCTTGCCTCCGCTCAGCCGGTACATTATCTTGCCCAGGAACAACCCGCACACAGTATCCAGGGAAATGGCGATCAGCCCCAGCCCGAAGATAATCAGGGTTTGGCCTTTCAAGAAATTCTCGGCATTCATGGTCGCGCCGATGCAGGTGCCCAGAAGCAAAGTAACGATATTGACCAGCTCGTTCTGGGCGGTTTGTGAAAGCCGCTCGGTCACCAGCGATTCCCTGAGCAGGTTGCCCAACATCAGCGTGCCGATAAGCGGCGCGCCCATCGGCGCCACCAGGCAGGTAAAAACCGTCACCACTATCGGGAATAGCTTGCGCACCGTGGGCGAAACGCTCTGGTTGACAAACCCCATATTAACCTCGCGCTCTTTCTTGGTGGTCAAAGCGCGCATCAACGGCGGCTGGATCAACGGCACCAGCGACATATAAGAATAAGCCGCCACCGATACGGCCGCCAGCAGTTGCGGCGAGAACTTGGACGAAAAATATATCGAGGTCGGCCCGTCGCAGGCGCCGATGATGCCGATGGTGCAAGCGTCCAGCCTGGAAAATCCCAGCTGGAGCGCCAGGAACATAGTCAGGAATATGCCGAACTGCCCGGCCGCGCCCAGCAACAGCAGTTTAGGGTTTTCCAGGAGCGGACCGAAGTCGCACATAGCGCCTACCCCGATGAATATCAGGCAGGGGAACAACTCGTTAATGATGCCGAAATCGTATATAATCCTGAGCAACCCGCCCGGCTCCATCAGGTGCGTCATCGGCAGGTTGACCAGCACTGCCCCGAAACCGATGGGTATCAGCAGCAGCGGCTCGAACTTATATTTCAAGGCCAGGAAAATGAGCGTCAGTCCGATGACTATCATCACGGCCTGCTGGATATTTAACGCCTGAAATCCGGCGGTCAGGCTTAACAGGGCCGATTCTATGTATGCTGACATGGTTCTAACACCTTTTAATTATCCTGCCCCTGGCACGGATTATAGGGGAATATCTTCTTGAGCAGCCAGGCTAATACTCCCAGCAGACAAAGCGTCAGGAGTGTGGCCGACATGCCTACCAGGGCCATTGACAAACCGAATTCTAACTCTCGCATATATCCTTACATCAACGCTTTAGCCAGCGCGATAAAAGTACCAGCCGCCAGCAGAGTGCCGATAACCCCGGCCACGTTGGGCCCCATGGCGTGCATCAACAGATAGCATTTGGGATTGGCCTCCTGTCCCAGCCGCTGGGATACCCGAGCCGCCATCGGCACGGCCGATACACCGGCTGAACCTATCAGCGGGTTTATCTTTTCCTTAAGGAACAAGTTCATCAGCTGGGCGAACAAAATACCGCCGGCCGTACCAAAGGCAAAAGCCATCAACCCCAACCCGTATATCTTTATCACCGGCCAGTGCAGGAATTTCTCCGCAGTCATAGTAGAACCAACACCCAAACCCAGGAAAATGGTAACAATATTCATCAACTCATTCTGAGCCGCATTGGTCAGCCGCTCGACCACGCGCGATTCGCGGAAAAGGTTGCCCAGCATAAAGGTGGCCACCAGCGGCGCGGCCGCCGGCACCAGCAGGCAAACCACCAGCGACGTGGCCAGCGGAAAAATAACCTTCTCGACCCGCGACACCGGCCGCAACTGCTTCATAATGATACCGCGCTCGGCCTTGGTGGTCAGCAGTTTCATTATGGGCGGCTGTATGACCGGCACCAGCGCAATGTAGGAGTAAGCCGCAATGGCCGTGGCGCTCAGCAGGTGCGGCGCCAGTTCGTTGGTGGTAAATATAGTGGTCGGCCCGTCCGCCCCGCCGATGATGCCGATGGAACAGGCCTCAGGGATGGTGAACCCCAGGGCAATCGAGCCGAAGAAAGCGATATAGACGCCCAGCTGTGCCGCCGCACCCAATAACAGCGTCTTGGGATTGGCAATCAGCGGGCCGAAATCGGTCATAGCGCCCAGCCCCAGGAATATCAGGCAGGGAATGAGGTCCGTCTCCAGGCCGTAGGTATAGAAATAATAGAGCAGTCCCCTGACCTCGGTCAACCCGGTCAGCGGCATATTGACCACCAGCACCGTAAACCCGATGGGCAGAAGCAACAGCGGCTCGATGTTCCGGCGCACCGCCAGGTAGATGAACAATCCGGCTATCAGCCACATCACCAAATGTTCAGGCGTTACCGCGCTTATACCTGTCTTATCCCAAAGATTCATAATCAGCCTATCACCGCCAGAACCGTATCCGATTCCACGGCCTGTTGCTCCTTGACATTGATTTCCTTTATCATCCCGCCAACCGGAGCGATTACATCAATCTCCATCTTCATCGATTCAAGTATCATCACCGGCTGGTTTTCTTCCACTTTATCGCCGGTCTTTAAGTTAATCTTTACAATCTTGCCTATCATCGGAGCGTAAACGTTGGTCATGCCTTCTCTTCCTTCCTATCTTTATTGGTAAGCTTAACTATGAATGCGGTCAGGTTTACGGCCAGCACCAGGACGGTCATCCCGATAAAGACCACACTGAAGCCGATGCCGAATATCCTCAGCCCTTCCATCAGTTTGTCTGTAAGCATATTTACGTTTCCGTCATATCAACAGTTACTAATCAGTCTCTTACAAGTCTCGTCCAAGTCACTGTCGATTATTTTATTATCCTTACTAATTCGCGTTCATTCGTGTTAATTCGTGGTTCCAACTATCCTCTAATAATTCTCGGCAAAATCATCTGGTGTTGCGGACAAATATTATCAGGATTCTGGTAGCAGGCGTTGGCAAAGGTGACGAAATAGTCCCTCAGCCGTCCGAACGAAACCACCTCATCCACATAACCGCGCTGAGCGCAATAGACCGGGCGCGATTTGTCGTAATACTGCTGGGCCAGCTTGTTCATCTGCTCTATAATCGGCTCGAGCGGCTTGCCGGCGTCCTGTTCCTTGACCAGCCGGCGCGAGAACGAGGCCACCGCGGCCGTTTCACCGTGCATGACGTAGATTTCCGTGGTCGGCGTACCCAGCGTGAAGCCGTTATTGGCCGTGGCCTGCGGTCCGCCCAGGATATAATGCGCCGCGGCCGTGCCCTTGCGCAACACCACCGTGGCCATCGGTAAATCTGATTTCTGGATGGAATATATCAGCGACTGGCCCAAGCCCAACAGCTCGGCCCGTTCGGCGATGTCGCCCACGTCTATGCCCGAGGTGTCCTGCAGCCAAATCATCGGAATCCGGTCCCGCCCGCAGAAGGTCACCAGCTCGCTCATTTTAATCAGGCCTTCGCGGTAGAGCTTACCGCCGATGCCCGGGTAGTCGGCGTATTTGGGATAACCCTTGCCCAGGAATCCCTGGCGGTTGGCCACCACACCGACCGCAAAACCGTCCAGCTTGGCCAGCCCGCAATAAACCTCCGGACCGTAGCCGGGACGGTATTCGGTATGTTCGCTGTTATCGAATATCCGGGCCATGACCTGTTCCACTTCATAGGCCCGTTTTTGGTTAAAAGGCATTATGTAATCTATCTCATTCGGCGCGTAGAGCGGCGGCTTGGGCTGTGCCACCCTGAAAAAGTTGGTGTCATAAGCCGGCATCATTTTAACGCACTGGCGCAGGGCGTTGATGACTTCGTCCTCGGTATCGAATACGTTCTTGAAGAACCCGGTATGGTTGAAATGCGTGTCGGCTCCGCCCGGAGGAGTCTGCTTGAACTTGCGCGTCGCCTCGATGATGAGCCTGGCGCCTTCCAAATCAAACCCGCCCTTGGGACTCATTCCGCTGACAATGCCCGCCCCGCCCACGGCGATGTTGGCGTTCTTGTGGGCGAATATCATGGCCGGGCTGATGCCGTGATAACCGCCTCCGGCTGGGTTGGTCCCGAAAACGGCCACCAGCACCGGAATACCCTTCTGGGCCAGTTCGGCGTGACGGAAGAACGGACGGCCGTGCCCGCGCCGGCCGGCATAGACCTCTTCCTGCTGGGTCAGCTTGACGCCGCTGCAGTTAAGAATCCAGACCAGCGGGATGCGCAGACGTTCGGCGATATCCTGCGCCCGGAATATGTTCTCGGCCTGGCCTGGTATCCAGGCGCCGGCCAGAACCTTGTTGTCAGAAGCGATGATGGATGCGTAACGGCCCTCGATGCGGCCGATGCCGTTGACCACGCCGGTAGTGCCCTCTTCGTTATTGACCGGATTATAGATGGTGTTAAGAGGCAGGAAGGTGCCCGGGTCGACCAGCAATTCTATCCGCTCGTAAACAGTCTTCTCCCCGCGCTTGTGCAGGGTATCGGCCGGGATGCCGGCCTGCTTGACCTTGGCCACGGCCTCGGCCAGCTTCTGTTCCTCGGCTTTAATCAAACCGATGTTTTCCTGCATCTGCTTGATTTCAAAGTCAGCCAGCTTGCGGCCGAAGGTCGAGGGCATCTTCTCAAAATATTGCTTCATTCTTAAACTCCCTTTTACATCTAATAATAAGAAATTACATTATCTTGATAGTCAGTGATGTCAAGAATTAAGGAGTGTGTTTAGCGCAGAAATGAATAATAAGTCTAAAGGATTAGGATTGTCCAACTATTCAAACTTTCTAAATTATTCCCTTGACACTCCATCTTTATTTGCTATCCTGCGCATATGTTCCTACGTATCAGCATAATATTAACCGTTCTACTTCTGCTCGGAGCCGGGGTCTATCCGGTCGCAACCAATACACGGCAATATCGGATAAAAGAATTACTGGCACAACTCACCAGCCAAGACAATAATAAACAATGGTATGCTTTCAGGGCTCTTGTTGGGATGAAGGCTAAAGAAGCAATCCCTAAGTTTACCCTATTATTACAAGATAATGACCCAAGTATTCGCGAGTGGGCTGTTGATGCATTGAAAGAACTTGGCGCTAAAGAAGCTATCCCGCAAATTACCAAACTATTACGGGATAAAGAGATCCGATGTGATGCTGTTAAGGCATTGGGACGACTTGGCGCTAAGGAAGCAATTCCACAAATTACTGTATTATTACAGGATAATGACTCATATGTTCGTCAGTCGGCGCTGGAAGCATTGGCACAACTTAACGCTAAGGAGGCCATAGCGGAGATAACCAAATTATTACAAGATAATGTTCCTTGGGTTCGCCATGAGGCTGTTGAGGCATTGGGACGACTTGGCGCTAAGGAAACAATTCCACAAATTAGTATATTATTACAAGATAATAACTCAGTGGTTCGTTCGCGGGCTATTTCGGCATTAGGAAAACTTGGAGCTAAGGAGGCTATCCCTGAAATTATAAAATTATTACAAGATAATGATTATATGATTTTCGATTCGGCTGCTTATGCATTAGGAGAACTTGGGGTTAAGGAGGCAATCCCGGAGATTACCAGACTGTTAAAAGACCACTATGATTGTTGGAGTGCGGTCCTGTCATTGGGTATACTTGACGCTAAAGAATCCATACCTGAATTAGTCAGATTTTTGAATTACACTAGCGAGGATGCTCGTGGCATTACGGCAATGGTCCTGGTAGAATTAGGCGCTAAGGATAAAGTACCGGAAAAAGTAATAGCGGATATAAAACTACTCTTAGGGTGGCGCGATGATATTTCAGTCCGAGCCCGGGCGGCGCTGAAGGAATTGGGGGCAGAAATCCCGGAGGAAAAGAAGTAATTAGGGAATTCCGGGGACACCTTACTTAATTAATAATTCGGTATGCCTGCCCGCCCTGCCTGCCGGAAGGCGCAGGGCTGGAGGGGTGACCTCCGATTACCCCACAAATTACCCCATAAGCATATACCTACGGCTTATAAGCGTATACTTACGGCTTATAAGCGTATACTTACGACCTATAAGCGTATACTTACGACCTATAAGCGTATGCTTACGACCTATAAGCGTATACTTACGACCTATAAGCGTATACTTACGGCTTATAAGCGTATACTTACGGCTTATAAGCGTATACTTACGACCTATAAGCGTATACTTACGACCTATAAGCGTATACTTACGGCCTATAAGCGTATACTTACGGCCTATAAGGATGTCCTTCTGGCTTGAAAGGATGTCCTTCTGGCTTAAAAGGATGTCCTTCCGGCTTTAAAGGATGTCCTCATCCCGGGCCAGGATGTCCTAAATCCGTGTCGGATTGTCCTAAATCTGTGTTAGATTGTCTTAAATCCATGTCAGATTGTCCTAAATCCGTATCAGATTGTCCTAAATCTGTGTTAGATTGTCCTAAATCCGTGTCAGATTGTCTTAAATCCATGTCAGATTGTCCTAAATCTACGTTAGATTGTCTTAAATCTATGTTAAATTGTCCTCCCCCCTAACTCGCCTGCCCGACATTCAGGCGAGTAGGGAAATCATCTCCGATTACTAAATTAGTGTATTACAGAGAAAGCCTATCCGCCCTTGCCTGCCGGCAGGCAGGTCTGGCGGAGGAAGTGTCCCTTACTCAATCTAAGGCAAGCGGGAATCCGTCTCGGACGGAGGAAATCAGTCCTTACAGGAGGCAGTAGCTCTGATCTATCCCACCTATCCCCCAGGAAGAATAATTTTAGGAAACGGGTTCACAGACGGTGGAGGAATTATCCTATTACCACTAGACAATTCCTTCACACGCATTGTCTTAGCATTAAAATGATGCCCCACTAGAATTTCTCGCCATATTCCAATAAATTTCTTACACAAAATTATTTTATATCCAAATATATTATTCAATCGCAACCTGGTAAATATAACTTCTTTATTTAAATCCCATTCAAGTGTAATAATATGACCTTCAGCTCCTTTACAACTATATGATTTCTCATTCCAAAGTATCGGTTTATTATCCAAATAAACATATTGAAAACCATCATCTACTCCTTCCCTAATAAATTTTCTTACCCCATCAAAACTGTTATTAAAAGGCAAATCTATATCGTTATCGCGTGAATAATAGGCCAAGTAATTAAACGCTATTTTTGCATAACCTCTAAAGCACTTTTTATCTACTATTGACTCCACACCCACAACAACATTCCCGGGATAAGAAGGTTTTAGTTCGTGACCTTCTTTTAATTTAATACCTTTAAATTTTAAAATATTGCTTATCTCCGCTACTTCTTCTCGTGAACCTATGATAGTTATATTATCTATTCCCCCGTTTATGACAAAGCCTTTATTTTTTAGCTCCTCTTTTGTCGGAAGTTCATGTAATTCAAAAAACTCCATCTCGCCAGATGCCTTTGTAAATCCCACTTGCGTAATCAGAAACGGTGCTAATAAATTAGTCTCTTGATCATGCCGGAATTTAACATAAGCATTTTTAAAATTACCGTTAACAATTTTACATTTAAGTCTTCTGTTATTCTTAAAAGGCTCAAACTCGCTAGTTTTTTTCAAGCCTTCTTTAAACCTCCACAGCCCTTCTATAGTGTCTCTTCCCAAAAACAACTCAAAGTTATCACCAAAATATTGATTACATTCATTACATACAACTCCAATTTTATTTTTTATATTTAGGGTAAGATTATCATCAAATACACCATATAATTTAGGTATTACATGTTCGGTTTTATAAAAATTAGATATGTCTTTATTTTCTAAGCAATATATGCACCTAAAAGACTGAGTGTTATTTGCCATATAATTCTCCTAATTCGGGTAACACCATACTGAATTCCTTAGTCGTTACGGGATTATGCCGTCTTCCGTTTACCCTGTCAAGTATAAACTCAGCGTATGAACGCTTAATTTTTCGCGGGTATTTATTTGACTTACTTTAAGGCATTTACTAATATTTTCAGGATTAGAGTATATTAAACCAGAGCACCGGTATAACGCTATTAGAAAGAGGTTGTTATGGAAAAGCAGAAGAAGGGGCGGGATGTTTATTTTATATCGGGCGGCATCAGCAAGTTTGCCAAGGCCCGGCCTGACGTGACCTTCCAACCGATGGTCAAGGAGGCCTATGATTACGCCTTGAAGGATATCGGGCTGGAAAACAAGCAGGCGCCCAAGATATTCGACGGGAGCGTGGCTTCATATTTTTCAGACCATTTCCAGCGCCAGTTGATGTCCGGCATTATGGTCCAGGATTACCTGGGCTTATGCCCGCTGCCCAGCCACCGGGTCGAGGCCGGCGGCGCTACCGGCGGCGTCTGTTTCCAGGAGGCATACAAAAACATCGCTTCCGGCGAGATGGATGTGTGCGTGGCTTACGGGTTCGAAACGATGTCACACGTCAATACCTGGAAGGGCAACGAGTTCATCGCCCTGGCTTCGGATGTCAGCTTTGATTATCCGGTGGGCGGTTTTTATTCGGGTTATTACGCCATGATGGTGGCGCGCCATATGAAAGAGTTCGGCACCACCGTGGAACAGCTGGCCCACGTATCGGTCAAGAACCATATCAACGCCTTCCATAACAAATACGCCCAGAAGCGCAAACGCCTGACCATCGCCGACGTGCGCAACGCGGAGATGGTGGCCTGGCCGCTGACATTACTGGATATCTGCGTCATGAGCGACGGCGCCGCCGTCTGCATCGTGGCCAGCGAGGAAGGCGTGGAACGCATCAGGAAAGCCACCGGCAAGACACCCAAACTGACCAAGGTCACCGGCATCGGCCGGGGCACGGACGCGATGCGTATGGCTGACCGTCCGCACAAGGATGTCATCCTTCTGCCGCACGAGAAGGCTTCGGATTACAAGAACCTGAAATACCCGGGCGTCCATTCATTCCGGGCCGGGCGGATGGCGTCCAAGCTGGCTTACGAACGCGCCGGCATTACCAACCCGCTGAAGGAAATAGATTTCGTGGAACTGCACGACGCCTACACCTCATCGGAAATACAGACCTACGAGGATATGGGGCTGTGCAAATACGGCGACGGCGGCAAGTTCGTGGCGTCAGGCGCGCCTTTCATGCCTAATATTGATTATAACCTGGGCAAACTGCCCCGCCAGGGCGAGATACCGGTAAACCCGTCAGGCGGTTTGATAGCCTGCGGCCATCCGGTCGGCGCCACCGGCCTGATGCAAGGCGTATTCGCCCTTTGGCAGCTACAGGGAACCATCAAAAAACACCTGGGCGATGATACCATCCAGGTCAAAGATGCCAAGCGCGGCGTAATCCACAGCCACGCCGGCACGGGCACTTATGTCAGTGTTTCAATATTAGAAAAAGCCTAAAGTTAAGGAGAATTATTTATGACCAAACAAGCTTGCCAGGAAAAGACAAAACAGCCGATAAGGACCAAGCTCCTCGAGACTGATGACGGCACCATACTATTCCGCGTGCCGTTTCCGCAGAACTTGAAAGAGCTTCATAACATGTCGCCCATCGTCATCAAACAGCCGTATAATATCGATTATATCCACAGCTACGGCCAGGACTCACCGTTCTTTGCCGGTCTGGCCAGCGGCAAACTGCTTGGGACCAAGTGCCCGAAATGCGGCTACGCCTACGGCACGCCCAAGGGACACTGCTCTGAATGCGGCACCCGCTGTGACTGGGTGGAACTGCCCCAGGTCGGCCGTGTCCATACTTTTACGGTCTGCCACTTTGGCAGCGAGGAATTCCTCAAAGACACGCCTTATGTGCTGGCATTGATAGAGTGGGACAAGGTTGATACGCTGTTCCTGACACGGCTGGTCGGCATAGACGCAAGCAAACCGTCTCTGGATTGGGTGGGAATGAAGGTCCGGGCTCAGTTCAAGCGCAATGCTAAGTTCCGTCCGACCGACGTCTACTTCGTGCCTGAGGAATAATACTCAGCGCCGGCCCAAGATTGCGCCAACTATCACCAGGCTGAGAGCGGCTATCAGCCCGGCGTCCAGACTTCTCCCGATGGCCAGCGCCAGCCAGAGCGTGCTTAAAACCGGTGTCAGGTAGGCCAGCGTGCCTATTTTCTGCGGGTCGGACGTCTTCACCGCATAGTTCCATAGATAGAACGATAACCCCAGCGGTCCAATCCCCAAAAATACCAAGTACCAGATATCGGTCCGGCCCAACGTTACGGATTCCCCTATTATGAACGAACCGGCCAGCGCCATCAGACCGCTGATGATACAGACCAGGCCCATAGTCCAGGAAGAAACGTCCGGGAACCGTTTCATATAGAGCGAATAGCACGACCAGGTCAAGGCCGCTCCTAACGCCAGCAGGTAACCCCAATAGAGTGCGGCTGCGCCAGCACCAACCTGGTTATATATGGCCAGAACAGCTCCGGCAAAGCCGACCAATGCGCCTATTATATGGATGAATTTCAGTTTTAATTGCCGGTCGAACAGCGGCGCCAACAGGACTATCAAAAGCGGCCAGAGGTAGTTGATTAGGTTGCATTCCACGGCCGGCGAGATGCGCAGCGCGATAAAAAGCATAGTCTGGTAAAGGAACAGCGCGCCGGATCCGATAACGATGAAGCGCCAGTTCCAGCTCCAGGCCTTGAGCCGGGGAAGAGACAGCATCCCGCCCAGGAACAGCGTTATGCCGGCCATAAAGAACGGCGGCACATTGGCCAGCTTGATGCTTAAGGCGGCCAAAACGCTCCAGAGCAATATCGCTCCCAGCGCCGATGACAATGATTTCAAATTCATATTTTAAACAGAGATAGCATTTAGCCCAGGACAAGACAATAAAATCCATACCAGACGTTTTCGGATAAAATGATTCGTTTAGGTTGACATCCCGGATACCGGATTGTATTTTCCTGTAACCTTTTGAACGTTCCGGACCAATATAATATATTAATATGCTGTATAACACTAAATCACTGACAATCGCCTGTCTGGCCGGCTGCCTGGCACTGGCCGGCTGCATGTCGGGCCATGACAGGGCGCGAAGCTATTATTCTCCGGCCATTTATGACGAACTCAATGCCAAGGACGCCGGGAACAAGACCGAGCCAACTCTTATGGCTGAAAGCGAGCCGCAGCGGGCTGAGGCCATCCTTAAAAAGGCCCAATGGGACCTGCGCGATTGCGTAGAACTGGCCATAAATAACGAAGAACGGCTGAAAATCCAGGGCGAGGCCTATTACCAGACCAAGTGGCTCTATTACCAGGCGCTGGCCAGCTGGCTGCCCTCGATGAGCCTGGAATCGTCCAATACTAATTATGACGCCAGCGCGACTGGTTTTACCGACAAGCAGGAATACTACTTCAAAGTCCGCCAGCCGATTTTTAACTCCGGCCGTGAAATCATCGGCCTGGCTAATTCCGAACAGCTCAGCGCGCTCAGGAAATACGAGCTGAAACAGGCTCGCGATGTTCTGATTCTGGCCGTGTCAGACGCCTTCTACCAGGTAATAGCCCTGAAAAACGAACTGTCGGTGCTTAAGACATTAAACGATTACACCCAGAACCATTTTGACATGGTCAAGGCGCGGGCCGAGGCGCAGATAGCCAGCCGCAAGGACTCACTTTTAGCCGAGGCGACGCTTTTCGACATCAAGGCCCGCCTGGCCCGAACCACCAACCTTCTGGACAATGCCCGCCTTAACCTGCAACTGCTGGTAGGCGCTACCCTGCCCGCGGAACTTCTGGACAATGTCACCGTATCCGAGGTAACCGGGAATAATCAGGAAGCAATTATCACCGCGCTGGCCAATCGAACCGACGTTAAAGTAGCCGAACAACAGATTAAGCTGGCCGAAGCCGAGGTTTGCCTGGCCAAGGGCGGTTACCTGCCCCAGATAAACCTGGACTGGACCAAGTACCTGCATACCGAAAGCTCGTCGCTGGCCGGGCTGGATTGGACGCTGTTGCTGTCAGCCTCAATACCGCTGGACAACGGCGGTAAATACGCCAAGGTTAAAGAAACAAAATCTAAACTGCGCCAAGCCGAGCTGACCAAAGATAAACTCTTAAAAAGCCTGCGCAACGATGTCGAAAAGGCCTACCGCGATTTGCAGGCAATTGAGCTGGATATCCAGGCGCGGGAAAAGGGCGTAGCCGCGGCCAAAGAAACGGCCGATATCGTCATCGAAGAATATAAAATCGGCTCGGCCACCAATGTCGAGGTGCTTTTTATCAATAACTCTTTCGAGCAAGCCCGGATGGCGCTGGATAAATCCCGGATAGACCGCAAGCTGGCCTACCTGAGATTGAAGTTCGCACTGGGGCTGCTGGCCAAGGAGTTCCAAAAATAATTTATCCAATTTATACAAGAGAGGTTAGAGGTTATATGATGAATACTAAATTTTTGAGTATTATTTCATTCTGCGCATTATGCATTCTGCTTATGGCTGGGTGCGGTAAGAAAGCGCCGCCCAAAACCAACACCGCCCAGCTGGCCAAGGTAACCGTCGGCCAACCCCGGATGGAAAAGATGGAACGAATAATAACCGCCATCGGCACGCTCGACCCGGAAGACCAGACTCAGGCGGCAGCCGAGGTATCCGGACTGGTCCAGGAAATTAAGTTCGAGGAAGGACAGGAAATAACACAGGGCGCCGTCCTGGTGGTGCTGAATCCGACTAACTTCCAGTTAAACCTCAATAATTCGCAGGCCCTGCTGGAGCGGGCCCAAGCCAACCTGATCCAAGCCGAATCGAATTATGAACGCAAGAAAAGCCTTTACGACAAGAAATTCGTGACCGAACAGGAAATCCAAGAGTTGATTACGGCGTTCAGCAAGGCCAAGTCCGAATTGACCAGCGCTGAAGCCGTCTATAAAATAGCCGAAAAATCACTGGCCGATTCGGTCATCAAAGCGCCGGTGGATAGCAACGACGGCAATTACTCCTGGGAAATCCAAAAAAAGATGGTCTCCATCGGCGAATATGTCAATCCCGGCAAGCCGATTGCCGAACTGGTCAACCGGACAACCATGAAACTGCGTTTTACCGTGCCGGAACAGGATGCCGGCTACCTGGCTCTGGATAAACCGGTTGAATTTATCGTGCCGGCCCTGCCCGGCAAGGTATTCGAAGCTAAAATCTCTTACCTCAGCCCCAAAGCCGTGGAAGGCAGCCGAGCCGTCATCGTCAAGGCGCAATTCAACAATGCCGAACGCATCCTCAGGCCGGGATATTCGGCCGATGTCAGGCTGGTAGCTGAAATCAAAGAAAAAACCCTGGTCATCCCCAGGCGCTCCCTGCGTTACGATGTCAATAACCCCTATGTGCTGGTCGTCAATAACGGCGTATTGAGCAAGAAAACGGTCACGCTGGGCGTGGAAAAAGAGGATTATGTGGAAATCGTGGTCGGAATCAACCCAACTGACCTGATCGTGATCCGCTCCAGTTCATTTTTGGATGACGGCGCAAAAGTAGAAATAGTCGAAGACGACTCAAAAAGCGCTCCGGCTAACGGGAAGAAATAATCATGTGGCTTTCTAATACTGCGATAAAAAGACCGGTTACGACCATAATGGTCATCACCGCCCTGCTTATTTTCGGAATAATCGGTTTTACCAGATTAGGCATCTCGCTCATGCCCAATGTCGAAGTACCGATGGTGACCGTATCGACTAACTGGAGAAATTCCACGCCGGAACAGATAGAAATGAACGTTACCAAGCCGATTGAGGACCGCATTGGCGAGGTTGAAGGCGTAAAACATATTTCTTCATCAAGCCAGCGCGGCGACTCGCGCATCACCATAGAATTCGAGTTATACCGGGATATCGAGGGCGCCGCCCAGGATGTCCGCGATGCGGTGGCCAGAGCAATCAGAGCCCTGCCGGACGACGCCGACGCGCCGATTATCACCAAGGTGGATATCAATGCCCAGCCTATCATGCAACTGGTGGTTTACGGCGATATACCGGTAACCGATATCCGTGAGTTCACCGAGGATACCATCAAGCCGCGTATCCAGCAAAAACCCGGCGTCGGCGCCGTGCAGGTGCGCGGAGGCCGGACCAAAGAAGTCCGCATCTGGCTCTACCGCGATAAACTGAAACAGTACGGACTGACGGTCCAGGATGTGACCCTGGCGCTGAGGGCACAGAATCTGGAAGTGCCCGGAGGCAAGGTCGAAAACCAGGTCCAGGAACTGGTAATAAATACCAAGGGCCGGATTGACCACCCCTACCACTTTAATGACGTGATTCTGGCACACCGGGACGGCACCCCAATAAAAATCCGTAATATCGGATATGCCGAAGACGGACTAAACGATATGAATTCCATCGTCCGTTTCATAGACTCATCCAAAACGGAACGTTTAAGCGTCGGCATGGCCGTCTCGCCGCAATCGGGAGCCAACCAGGTGGCCATCGCCAAGGCCATACGGCAGGAAGTGGAAAACATTAGGAAAATCCTGCCGCCCGGCGTATATATCGATATCGCTTTTGATAACTCCGTCTTCATCGAACGGGCTATCGGAGACGTGGAAAGCAATTTAATTCTCGGCGCTATCCTGGCTTCATTGGTCATCCTTTTGTTCCTCCAGAACATCGGCACGGCCATCATCAGCTCCTTGGCCATTCCGACATCCATCATATCCACCTTTGCCTTTATGCATTTCATGGGTTTTACGCTCAATACCCTGACCATGCTGGGTCTGGCCTTGGCCGTCGGCATCGTCATTGATGACGCCATCATCATCGTTGAAAATATCTATCGCCATAAAGAAGGCGGCAAGAGTATACTGGATGCGGCCAGAGACGGCGCCAGTGAAATCAGTTTTGCGGCTATGGCCGCCACCTTTGCCCTGCTGGCCGTCTTTCTGCCCGTCACTTTCATGTCTGGACTAATCGGCAGGTTCTTCTTTGAATTCGGGATGACCGTGGCATTCTCCATCCTTATTTCGCTGCTTGTCGCGTTAACCCTGACGCCGATGCTGGCTTCAAGATTCCTGCATGTCGGCATACCCCATTTCTTTATCTTCAGATGGTTCGAATCCCTGATGAAACTGTTGCATAAATTTTATGCGAGCATCATCGGCTGGACATTGAAATACAGCCTGACCACCATATCCATCGCCATGGCCCTGTTCCTGGGCAGTTTGTACCTAGTCCAGACGCTGGGTGTGGAATTTAATCCGCAGGAAGACCAGTCGCGTTTCAGGATAAGCCTAGAAACCCCGATAGATTACTCCATAGAAGCCACCGACCGGATCGCTAAAAAAGTAATCAATGCCGTCAAAAATATGCCAGAAGTTGATATTTTCGTGGCCTTTGTTGATGTCAATTCAGGCTCAATCAATATCACGCTCAAGGATAGGAGCCAACGGACCAAAACGCAATTTGAGTTGATGGCTGAAGTAAGGCGCAAGTTTTCTAAAATGCCTGACGTGCGTGTGGCCGTCTCAATCGCCGGCGGATTTTCCGGTTTCGGCGGCGGGCGCGGCGGCGATATGCAGTATATCATCCAGGGACCGGATATTAACGTTCTTGACAGTAAATCAAACGAGCTCATTGATGAATTAAAAAAAATAGACGGTATAGTGGACGTGGACCGTGATTTACGCATCGGCAAACCGGAACTGGATATCAAGATTGACCGCGAACGGGCGGCTGATATGGGTGTCTCCATCGCCGATATATCGAATGTCATCGGCTCGACTTTCGGCGGTTTGGAAGTGGGTGATTATACCGCACTGGGCCGGACTTATAAGGTTCGGGTCAAGGCTGTTGACAGCGAGCGTAAAATCGCCAGCGACGTTTCGGGCATAAGCATCCGTTCCAGAAGCGGAGAACTGGTGGAACTGGCCAGTCTGATATCCATAAAACCATCCATAGGACCCAATGCCATAAACCGGACTGACCGGGAACGCTCGGTAAACATCGTGGCTAATCTGGAAGGCGTACCCTTAGGCGAGGCCATCACCAAGCTGGAAGACATCGCAAAAAGAATCATGCCTCCGGGCTATTACGGCAGAAGGTCGGGGCAGACAGAAGTATTCGGAGAGACCCTTTATAATATAGCTTTCGCATTGGTTCTAGCGCTTATTTTCAGCTATATGATTCTGGCGGCGCAATTCGAAAACTTTATTCATCCTTTTTCTATCACGCTGTCCCTGCCGCTGGCCATTGTTGGAGCCCTCGGATTCCTATGGATGGGCGCGACCCTGACCAATCTCCGGGGCATGACCATCAATATGATGTTCTTGATCGGCGTCATATTGCTGGTCGGCCTAGCCAAGAAAAACGCCATCCTGCTGATTGATTATACTAACCAGCTTCGCCGAGGCGGATTAGACCGTGATGAGGCATTAAGGCAAGCCTGCCCGGTTCGGCTAAGACCTATTTTGATGACATCCATTGCCACCATTGCCGCCACCATACCGGTGCTTTTTGGTTTAGGCGAAGGTTCCGAGAGCAGAAGACCAATGGCCATAGCCATCTTTGGCGGAATGATTACCTCGACGCTGCTGACGCTGGTGGTGATACCCTCTGTTTATAGAGTCTTTGACATCATCATAAACAAATTCAAGAAATCAAAGGTCTGATTCCGGCGGGAAGAACAAACAATAACGATAGGCTATTTAGCCCGGTCTAGCGGGCAGGTCATGCAGTGCGGGCCACCCTTACCCTTTATCAGCTCAGAACCGGGGAAAGTCACTACCTGGCCGCCGCGCTTACGCACCTCTTTTTCCACACGGTCATTGCCTTCGTAACCGACCAGCTTGCGCGGGCCGACCTGTATGTAATTCGCCGCCCCTTTCATACCTTCCTCGTAACTGATGGCGATAATATCAAAATCATTGGCTTCCAGATAATCTATAAACCAGGTGTATCTGGGCTTCTTGTTCTTGCCGTAAACTACGCAGGGGTAATTGTTCAGATATTCCTTATTGGCAATGACCACGTCATTATCCACAGGCAGGAACAGGCCATCGATATGGACAATGCCTTCAGGCATCATGACTACGACAAGTTCATCTACTTGCTTCCCTAGTACAAACTGGCGCATCTTGGCAAAAGCAACGTCATTGGCCCGGTCGCAGAACCCGGCGGCCAGTGTCCGGTCGGTTATGAACTCCACCCCACCACCTTCGAGGATGCCGTCCGGTGCAATCTCACCCAGCACCAGAATATGTAATTTCTCCGCCACCCGCCGGACCAGCCAGGTATCCCATTTCCGGCCCTTGGCCTGCATAGACATCAAAACCAGACCTTTGCCTATCATCATTGACAGATCGCGGGTATACATCACATTGGGCCGCTTGGCGATGTATGCCTGGGCATTCTTGTCATCCTTAAGTATCTCGCCAATCAATACAGGTTCAACTTTAAAACTTCTTAATGCCTTGAGAAACTGTTCGTATTGGGACTGGAATTTGTCCAGATTGACGGCTGACTCAAATCCAAAAAACTGGGCATTAAGGTTGGTAATGGTTTTGATTTCCTCTCCCGGCCGATGCATCAGGACTTTCTTGAGCGGCGCGTAGCTGTTGTATATTTGCATCGTCATTTCATATTCTCCCGCGTCTGCGCCACGAATGCATCAAGACGCATCTCTTCACCCGGGTGTTTAGAACCGTCCACAGTCAGGGTCAGGACCGGGATATTATCGTGGTTTGATTTGAATTGTTTAAGCAATGCATCCACCACTGTGCCAGGCATACAACCGAATGGTATGACGTTAAGAATGCCGTTGTAACCGGCGTGAACATACTCAACGGCCCGGCCCATGCTCAGGATAGCCTCACCTAAAAGCGCCGGGTTGATATACGGCCGGCCGTATTCTATAACCTCATCGGTGGATGATTCAAGGTAGAAATTCTTTATCCGGCCTGAAAAGTGCTTGCGGATATTGTTGGCATATCGTTCCTGGAAAAACTGGGTCAGTTTCTGGCGTATCAGGTTGACAAATTCACCTTCGCGCTTGTAATCATCATGGCGCAGGTAGTCGATGTAATCCAGCCATTCCTCGAAGGGTGGAAGCGTCACTTCAGCACCGTAGCTTTCCAGCTGCTTAATTACATAGTTGTTGGTGAAAGGGTTGCTCCGGACGTATATTTCGCCGATTACGCCTATTTTTGGCTTGGGCCTGGAACGGTCAACCTTGATGGCACTGAACCGATCGGCCAACTCCTTGGCCAGAGTTTCTATGCTCTGCCATTTCTCTATAGAGTTTACTACTTTATCCAACGATTCCTGGTAAATTTTATTTGTTTCGCCTTTGTTAATTTCGTAGGGACGGGTCTCGCGGGCTATCTTCTGTAACAAGTCAACCAATATCATACCCTGCCAAACGGCTTTTTTAAACTTAGTCGAACCGATGGCGGCCATATCGTTATGGTAGTTGCTGGTCTGATCAAAAAGAACCAACGGCACGTCATTGAGCCCTATTTCGTCAAGCACCATCCGGTGTAGCTTGTTATACTGTCCGAACCGGCAAGGACCGTTAGCCGAAGGCATAAAAAATGCGCTCTTTCCAGGCTGAAAATCTGCGGCCCTGGTTTTCTTTATAATATCGCCAGTGGTGATGATGCTCGGGTAACACTCCTTACCGGTGGTATACTTGCGGCCAATAGTCAGGCTTTCATCATCCGAAGCCGGCAGGCCTTGGGCTTTTACGCCGCAGGCGCGCATAGCCGCGGCAATAATAAACCCATGGTCATCCATATAAGGGATGTAAATGGTCCGCCCGTTCTGCTCGGCAAACGAGGACAAGAACGGCGTAGCCGAAACCGGTTCCGGCTGGGCCATATTGGACGCACCCCTAATAGTATCCAGAAAAGCCTCGCACCGGGTAAGCATACCTACATCAGCGGTGTGTTCATCTATTTCCAGTATCAGATAAGGCTTGCCGGCCATTTCCTTGTCAAAGAACTTGAGGACGTACGAATCCGGCCCGCAACTGAAATTGGTCAGGTAGACGCCGAAAAGTCTGGGGTCGCGGGCTACCAGCCGGGCCGCGGCCAGTATCTTTTGTCCGGAGCGCCAGTACATATACGGATAATCAGCTCCGATTTCCTTGCCTAAATTAGCCAGCGGCAAAAAATCTATCGGTATCGCCTGCATGCCCAGCTGTCTGATCTTTTCCGGAAGACCAAGATTCAGCCCGGGATCATAAGCGTTATATGAACGGGTCAGTATCACCAGAGCTTTCTCATTAGGCTTAAGACCGTCGAGAATCTCCTTACCCCGCTGATCCTGCCACTGGTGGAATTTCTTCTGAGTCTCAAACGCCGTTTCCACGGCTTTGCTAATAAGAGTTTTGTTTTTTATCCCGATTTTCAACGCCATCTTCTTGAGTGTTTTGGCTATTTCATCACTACCACGGTCCATATGGAACACCGGCCTGAGCAGTTTCGCCTTGTATTTGGCGTAATCAATAGAACTGGCAGACGTATAAGGCAGTCCCTGAACGTATGGGCAGTTGTAAGAACGCTCAAAGTCACTGTTCAACGGCGCCATATTTATCTGCATAGGCAAAAAGACATAATCCACTTTACCCTTTTCCAAGAGGTCTAAGATATGGCCGTGCGCGGTTTTAATCGGGAAACACGGCTCGGCCAACACGTTTTCGGTGCCCTTCTTGATAATCGAGCGGCTGGTCTCGCTGGATAAAATCACTTCGCAACCTAAAGTCCTGAAGAAACTGCTCCAGAACGGATAGAGATCAAAGAAAACAGAGACACGCGGAATACCAACCTTAATGTTGCCTTTGGCTTCAGTATCAGGTTTACCGATACTCAGGAACATCCGTTCCCGTTCTTTAAATAATTGCGGTATCTTAAGCGATGCTCTTTTCTTCTTGGTCTCGGCATCATCGAATTTTCCGCAGCGCGAACCGTAAGCCAGTGTTTTTCCGGCTTCGCCGGATACGGACTCAAAAGCTACCTGGTGTATTTCGCAGTTATTGGCACAATCCACGCACTCAAACGAGGTGGCCTTATATTTCCGGTTCCTAAGATCAAAACCTTTAAACTTAGTAGCACTCTTAGTTTCCTCTATAGCCAGTATGGCCACACCAACCGCGCCGAGAATATCGTGGTGCGGCGGAACAATAACCTTTTTTCCCAGAACCGCTTCATAGGCCGCCTTTACTCCCCTGTTAAACGCCACACCGCCCTGAAAGAAAATATGGTTGCCTATTTTACGGTTTTCTACTACTTTGTTGAGATAATTTTCAACGATGGAATAAGAAAGCCCGCCGATGAGATTATCCTTAGCCACGCCCTGCTGTTTGTAGTAATTGAGCTGTGATTCCATAAAAACCGTACAACGTTCGCCCAGGGCGCAGGGCTGCTTGGCCGAAAGCGCATTATTGCCGAATTCCTGGTCAATTTTTACACCCAGTTTCTCGGACTGTTCCTCCAGAAACGAGCCTGTTCCGGCCGCGCAGACCTTATTCATGGTAAAATCAATTATCACGCCCTTGTTAAGACGGATGTATTTGGAATCCTGACCGCCTATTTCGATAATTGTATCAACGTTGATATCCGTGGATGATGCACCACGGGCATGGCTGGTAATTTCGTTTTTTATAACATCGGCGCCAAAGAACTCGCCAGTCAGGTAACGCCCGGAGCCGGTAGAACCGGCACCCTTGATTACGACATAATCAGCTATTTCCTGTCCGACTTCCCATAAGCCCTGACGCACGGCTTCGATTGGCTTGCCAGCGGTCATTATATATCTTCGAGCCAGAACACTTTTGTTCTTATCTATGACTACTACGTTGGTGCTGATGGAACCCACGTCGACACCGACGTAAGCATCTATTTTCTGACCAGCAGCCTTGTAATAAGTGTTCGCTTGGACATTAATGACGTAATCATCTCCTTTGAGCGGAGGTAGTTTTTTAACATCCAGCTTGCCATCTTTGATGTATTGTTCAAGCTTGGACTGGACCTGCGTCGCATCAGTCTTGGCCTTATAAGTCACTGCGACCAGAACCGCGCCGATAGATCCCATCAAAGCGAAATTACGGGGTATGACCAGATCTCCCTCGGATAGATCGAGAACATCGGTAAACGCCTTAACAATACCTTTGTTAGCCGCCACGCCACCCTGCAGGCTTATGGGCTTATCCATTCGAACGCTCTTAACAATATTACTCTTAAAGTTGCGAGCCATAGCATGACAAAGCCCAGCCATGATATCGTGCAAAGGAGTACCAACCTGTTGCAGGTGAATCATGTCAGTTTTGGCAAAAACGCTACACCGACCAGCAATACTGGGCGGACGCTGCGATTTAAGAGCCTCATCACCAAAATTCTCTATGGCTACACCCAACCGCGACGCTTGCTGGTCTAAAAACGATCCGGTACCAGCCGCGCAGATGGAATTGGTTGCAAAATCTATAATACGGGTTTTGTTTATCCGAATAAATTTTGAGTCCTCACCACCAATTTCAATAATGCTCTTGACATTCGGATAAAGAGTACCTGTAGCCGTTGCTTGCGCAGAAATTTCATTAATAAAATGCGCTCCGGTCAATACCGAGAAGGTTTTTCCTCCCGTTCCCGTTACCGCGATAAATTCCATGTCTTCGGATTTATATTGTTTAAATACCTCTTTAAGAACAGCATAAACCATTTTGAACGGTTGACCATGCGACCTGCGATAATAAGAAAGCACCAGCTCTGTCGGTTTGGCAGAATCAACTAGTACAACTTTGACCGCAACAGAACCAATATCAAGACCTAAATAATATTTCATATTTCAAATTACATATCCCGAATTCATTCTTTCATTACTTCTTTACTTAGAGGATTTCTTATAAACTTTTTCTGGCACGACAGACACAAATCGAACTTGAACACTTTATACACTTCATCATCCAACTCCTGTTGATCGCGATGTTTCAACTGTTCAATCAAATTAAGAAACTCGTTCTGTAAATCCCGGTCAAGGTCATTTCTGACTATATCCATCGGATCATAGGCAGACTTGACCTCAATGGTTACCTCATATCGAACATTATCATCCAGCAAAAGCCCTTTTCCACACATATCACAGATAAAATGATACATTGGGTTAGTATAATAAACTCTTTAAAATATTCAAGATTTTCTGTTTATCTTGACAGTCTCTTTCAAGTTTATAATCTTTTATATATGCATCAAAAATTACTGGAGATACCGTTGCTACACCTGCCCATATATTCCTACGGCTTCATGGTAGTATTAGGATTCCTGGTTGCGATACTGGTGGTCAGCCGCCGTGGCGAACGCGAAAGTATCCCCTCGGAACTAATTTTGGATATCGGACTTATCGGAATGTTGGCCGGCATCATCGGAGCCCGAATTGCCTACCTAACCATCTACCATAATAATTATAGCTGGACGATATTTAATATCTTTGACGGCAATCTTAATATTTACGGCGGAATTACCGCATGGTTTATACCGTTCTTTTTATTATTCATCAGAAAAAGAAAGCAGGTTCAATCCGGCTTAAAGGGATCATCGTTTAACCAGTTCATGAAACTTTTGGTTTATTCTTTCATCTGCGCTATTATTGGCGCTCGGCTGGTTCATCTGGGCGCACATTATTCCGAATATGACTGGGGTGTTTTTCAGATATGGCAGGGAGGCCTGGTATTCTACGGAGGGCTGATACTTTCCGTTATTTCAGGGATTGCCTATCTTAAAATAAAAAAGACCCCCGTCCTAAAAATAGCCGACCTGGTTGCACCAGGGGTAATGCTGGGAGAAGTATTCGGGCGAATGGGGTGCTTCCTTAACGGGTGCTGCTACGGAGCTCCGGCTAACTTACCATGGTCGGTATGTTTTCCTCAGCATAGCCCGGCATACGCCCATCAAGTCCAGTCTAACATTATTTCGGACGGCGCGGCCTCAAGCCTCCCAGTCCATCCGACTCAGTTATACTCCTCTGTTATCGCCCTCATTTTGTTTTTTATTCTGTCGTTTATCTGGTCGCATAAAAAACGAGATGGCATAGTCCTGGGCGCTATTGGGATTCTTTATCCACTAAGCCGGTTCATGGTGGAATTTATCAGAGGCGATAATCCCTCGATATTTTTAGGTATGACTGCATCTCAAACCATCAGTGTAGCAGTGATACTAATAAGCGTACTATTCCTTATGAAACTCAGATCAAAACAACCTCTATCTTAGAATCTTCTCGTAAATTCCCATTATCTTATCAACCTGCTTTTCAATAGAAAATTCCTGGATTGCTTTGGCTCTGGCGTTAATGCCGAATTGCATACGTTTTTCCTTATCGATGGCTAAAGCAACCAATGCATCCGCAAGATTATCGGGCCGGTCATCCACTACTAATCCATTTCGACCATCATCGATAATATCTGGTAAAATACCGCGCCGGGCCGCAATCACAGGTTTTCCGGATGACATCAATTCTAATACTGCCCGACAGGAACCGTCTGACCCGGGCACTAGGTATACCCCAAAATCCATAAGCGATATCATATCATAATAATCACTAATATGGTAACCAGACAGTATCACGTTATTTCCCAGCCCTAATTTCTTTATCGGATCAACTAAAATATCCTTATAGTAAGTCCCCCGACCAAGGATCAGCAATTTTAGTCCGGGAATTTCTTTGAGAGCCCGAGCCATAGCCCAAAGTAGAATATGAAATCTCCTGTGGCGCTGAACTCGGGCTATAATGCCAACAACAACATCATCATCTACAATACCATACCGGGCTTTCAACTCCCTATTAGGTTGCCCCATACTCATAAAAGGTGTTGTATTGATAGCCCCGCCCACCGCCCAGGTTTTATCCGGCGTTATAGTCGCTTTATATTCAGAAAAATATTTCATATCCCTTTGTCTAAGACTCTCAGAAAACGTAATATAAGCATCGGTAGAATTACTTAATAAAGATTTACTCCTTAAAGACGGGGTTAGAGGATATCCTGTGTGGTTAGTTCTAACTATTTTCGGCCGGTAGGAGATATAATTCAAAAGATTCCCGGCTAGGTGATGATCAAACGTACTGTGCGCATGAATAATGTCTATTTTATTATGCTTAAGATAATATAAAAGTCGTCGGGTATTTTGCCATAACATAATTACCTTCGCAAGTTTGTTGGGCTTGATAATAAATGGGTCAATACCTTTTCCCATGGCAACACTCGGCAATATTCTTTTTTTAGGTGCACATACAAAAGGAGCTGGTAAACAAGCAAGCCTCACATCGTGACCGTGTTTTTTTAGGCCCAGACAAAGATTAAGTATCGGCTCGGACGGGCCGGTCCATTTCCAGTCACTATAGATATGGAGTATTCTCAAGTGATTCCTATTAAAAATATTAGTACTAAATGGGCGGTAGAGGATTCGAACCTCTGACCCTCTGCGTGTAAGGCAGATGCTCTAACCGGGCTGAGCTAACCGCCCGTACCTGACAATACACAGAGTAACGCCAATTTGCAGAGTTGTCAATTAAATTTATACGCCGGGAGGAGATTATTAATTCAAGTTGATTATCTATTATCTTTAGCGAATTTCATCACCGCGTTGTAGACTTCGTCGCGAAAAACATTCCTAAATATGAATACCTGCAACTCCTGGGTTAAATCAACTTCTTTAGGTTCAAGCATAACATTCCCGAATCTATCCATAATAATTTCAATTAACGGTCGAAATGGGTTTTCAAGATTCAATCCTTTAACCTTAGCTATTTCTCCGGTATTAAGCTTAACAAAACTACCCAATGGGTACGGGCTGATACAGGTAAGCATATGCTTTATTATCACTTGGTCAAATTCCAAGCTCTTGTCTTCAGCAATACGCTTTATAGCTACCATGGGAGGCAAAGGCATCTGCCCAGCACGAATACTGGTTAGGTTCTCATATTTATCAGCTACTTTTATTATATTTTGGAATTGCGCTTTTTCCTTTGCTTCGATTTCAGTAAAGCCCAATTTCGATAAAATTAGTTCAAACTTCTCGCTGAATTCATGAGTCAGCGTAATAGCACTCAGCGCGGTAAGTGAAGATTTTGACAAGTCATACACTTGCCCAATACACATTGCAATCAAAGATGTATTAACTGAATGAAGAGCTGACGGACTGTCAATCACATATGAATTCATAAGATTATAAAGTATTTCCTTATTACCTATAAACACCTCAGTCAGTTCCAATACCGCAGATTTAAGCTCCTCATAATCTATTTTTTCATTTTTGGCAAACCTGGCAAACATACCATCCATTATCCGCACAATTTTCTTATAGCTATTAATTACTTCACCAAATCGACTATCTACAATTTGGATTCTTTTTAGGACATCCGTAACGTCTTCAGCCAGAAGCTCATAAACTACCCTCTTAAGCTCAATCATATCTATCGGCTTGTGCAGGAAACGGTTAACCCAGATCTGCAAAGCTTTTTCCACACTAACCATATCAAGATTTTTACCGCTCATCAAAATTATCGGGATATTCCGGGTTGTGTCATCTATCTTAAGCATACGACAGATTTCATATCCATCTAAAAGCGGTAAAACCACATCTAAAATAATCAAATCAGGAGCTGACGCTTTAATCAGACTAAAGGCTTCATGCCCGGTGGTTGCCGTATTGATTTTAAAACCATCGGATTCCAGTGCAGCCTTGATGAAATAATTTACTTCCTGGCTGTCGTCTACAATCAATATTTTTTTCATAGGTTAGCCTTATTTACTACGCCGCTATCGGTAAAGTAAAAATAAAAACACTGCCGTTGTCCTGTTCGCTATGAACTGATATTCGTCCCCCATGCATTTCCACAAACAACTTGCAAAGCCTAAGCCCCAACTTTATTACTCCAAATTTTCCCAGGCCATCTTCACTTAAACTAGGAATCTTTTCAAATATTTTCCCTGCCTCTTCAGAAGTCATTCCAACACCATTATCTTTGACGCTTATCTCTATGAACTGCGGGCTGATCTGCTTTGAACTAATAATAATATCCCCACCTAACTTTGTAAATTTAACCGCATTGTCTATTAAATTTAGCATTATCTGTAAAACTTTATCTGTGTCAACAAAAACAAACGGTAACGAATCAGTTAAATTATGGCTGATTGATATTTCCTTGTTATTAATAAGGGGCTCCAGCAAACCTATTGATATTTTTATCAAGTTATTAATAGACACTTTCTTTTTATCCAGAGTTATTTTACCGGATTCAATACGAGAAATATCCCAAAGATTGTTAACCAATCTGATAAGTCGACTAACCGAACTTTCCATAAAAGAAAGACCGTCCAACAAAGAAATAGCATCTCCAATCCTCTGACGACAAAGCGTTACACCTTCTTTTATAGCCATCAGGGGCGTACGCAATTCATGGGTAATCGTTACGATAAAATTATCCTTCACATGGTTAAGATTAGTAAGTTCTTCATTAGCCTTTTTAATCTGATTATATATTCTGGCCTGAGCAATGGCATCGCCAAGAATATTACCGATTATAGTTATCATATTTATCTCATCACTGGTAAATTCCCTTATATAATTAGTTGTTAAATTCATTATACCACAGAGTTCATCTCTGGATTTTAAAGGCACGCTTACCGTGGTTTTAAGCCCTTCTTTAATGGCATATGACTGGAGATCACCCGACAATGTAGATAAATCATTAATCACCTGAAGCTGAGTTTTTTTAGCAATTTCACCAGCCGTGCCTTTCCCCATTTCAACATACCCGACCTTCTTTACATATTCTTCTGAAAGGCCAAAATGACTTCCCAAGATTAACGCTCCCTTACTCTCATCAAACAAGTAAATGCCTCCAAAATTTAAACCCATAAGCTCAATTGACTTCTTCAACCCTTCATTCATAATGTTTGTTAGCTCAAATGAAGAATTAGTAATTAAAGAAATCTGGTAGAGAATGTTAAGATTCCGAGAGTTTCGTTCCAGCTCTTGGTATGATTTATTAATGCCACGAAAAGAACCACCCATCACCAGGGCAACGAATATAATTATCACAAGAAATGCCGCTAAAAGCGTAATATGCACTGCAGTATATTCCCTCTCCTCAATTGCATGTAACCAAAAAATTACGATTACTCCAATGCCAGCAATCACCGGAATAGCCATTAACCAAAATGATTTGTCCTTTATAAGATGTGTAATATTTAATAACCCCTTACCCATACCTTTATATATAACAAATAATAATTGTTTGTCAATAGTCTTCATAATATTTTCGTCGATCAAAGACAGCCTAAAATAGTTGACAATGGCAATTATTAAGGTAAGTATTTTGTGACTAATTATTCATCAGGGGGTGTAGCTCAATTGGTTAGAGTACCAGACTGTCGATCTGGATGTTGCGGGTTCGAATCCCGTCACCCTCGCCACTAATAACAGTATGATTTCTAAACGGGCCTTAAAAATTGAAGCATCGGAAATCCGTAAAGCATTTGATTTAGCCCGCTCATTAAAAGATCCAATTGACCTTTCTATCGGACAACCAAATTTTGAAGTGCCCCAGCCCATCCAAGAAGCCGCTATAGCCGCAATTAAAAGCGGTTTCAACAGATATACAACTACGCAAGGCATTCCGGAACTCCGTGACAAACTCATCAAGCAATTCGAACAACGTTTCAACTTTAAACCACCAGCCCTAATGGTTACCTCGGCCGTAGCCGGCGCAATTACCTTGGCGCTGATGGTCCTTTTAGATGAAAATGACGAAGTTATCGTCACTGATCCGTATTTTCCATCTTATAAACACATTGTCCATATCGCCGGCGGCATCTGCAAGTTTGCAAACACTTATCCTGACTTCCGCCTGAAAAAGGAAGCTTTCGAAAAACTCATTACGCCACGCACTAAAATAATCATCATCAGCAGTCCATGCAATCCCACCGGCGTTGCCTATACTAAATCCGAAATACTAATGCTGGTAGACCTAGCCAAAAAACATGATTTAATCATTATCTCTGACGAAATATATAATTCCTTCCTTTATGATACCGATTCGCTGGAAAGTCCTATCAAATATTATGATAAAACGATATTGATGGACGGATTTTCAAAAAAATACGGTGTTCCAGGCTGGCGGCTGGGATATGCGGTCGGACCACAAGAAATCATAGAACGAATGACTATTTTACAGCAATGGTCGTTCGTTTGCGCACCGGCTCCATTCCAAAAAGCGGCCGTAGTAGCGCTTGACTGCGATATGAGCGCCCAAATAAATGAGTTTAAGCGACGACGAGATTTAGGCTATTCTATGCTCAAAGATAAGTTTGAACTCGTCAAACCGGATGGCGCTTTTTATTTCTTTCCCAAGGCTCCCGATGGTAATGCCGGTGCGTTTATAAAAAAAGCTGTGGACAATAATGTTTTAATTGTCCCGGGCTGTGCTTTTTCCGAACAAAATACGCATTTCCGTATCTCGTACGCCGTTCATGAGAAAAAACTAATTAAAGGACTGGAAATACTTAACAAATTAGCATAATGAAGCCGTTTAATGTTTTTATCACCCGCCTAATACCTGATCCAGGACTGCATTTATTAAAAAAAGATAAACGATTTAAAGTCCGTGTTAATACTCTTAATCATCCGTTGACTCATCAGGAATTAATCCGCAACTTCAAAGGCAAAGACGGCGTAATATGCCTCCTTTCAGACAAAATTGATAAGAAAATAATCAACGCATCGCCAGCGTTAAAAATTATCGCTAATTACGCCGTAGGCTATGATAACATTGATATCGGCCACGCCACCTGCCGGGGAATACTTATAACCAACACACCCGGAGTGCTTACCGAAGCTACTGCCGAGCTTACATGGGCGCTGATTCTAGCTATTGCGCGCCGGATTACCGAGGGAGAACGTTTTTTAAGGGCTGGTAAATTTACCTACACCAATTGGTCACCCACCCTGCTTTTGGGAACTGATATCCGCGATAAAACTATAGGAATTATTGGCGCGGGCCGAATTGGACAATCGGTCGCTCGCAAGGCCATCGGTTTTCAAATGAAAATACTTTATACCGGGCGCAAGGCAAAAACTGATTTTGAAAAAGAAACCGGCGCCAGACGAGTATCACTATCAAGATTACTTAAACAATCTGATTTTGTTTGCTTACATATCCCAGGGACTTCCCAAACATATCATCTTATCGGCATGAAAGAATTACAGATGATGAAACACACGGCCTTTCTTATCAATGCATCCCGAGGCGTCGTCATCGATGAAAATGCCCTAGTTAAGGCGCTATCCAATAAAATTATCGCCGGAGCTGCACTTGATGTTTACGAAAAAGAGCCTTCTGTCCACCCCGGATTACTTAAGCTTAATAATGTCGTGCTGATGCCTCATCTGGGCAGCGCTACAGTCGAAACTAGAAACAAAATGTCGCTGATAGCGGCAACAAACCTAATAGCCGGACTGACCGGTAATCGACCGCCTAATCTTATTAATCCTGATATTTTCCGCCCCTAAAAGCAAAAAAAACCTTATGTTTACCACCAGCTCCAAACAGTAATAAATTGTTGATTTATCTGGCTTAAGTATTAGCATTTATTTTAATACCTGTTATCTAGAAATTGATTATGATTCGTAAACTATTTTACATCTTATTTATCAGCGCGGTACCTCTAGCAACCATCATTATCGTGGCAGCGTATCACTCATCGTCTTCTTACCAGGATGCCAGTTTCTTCCGTATTTTCCCACCGTTGCTCAGTTCATTTGCTTCTCTAACATCACTTTATACCCTATGCCTAATAGCCCTTTTTTACTATATCAACAGCTCCAATAAAATCCTTAAAGAAAAAATCCAAACTCTAGAAAACGGCAATAATGACATAATATGCCAAAATAAAGAACTTCGCCGACAAATCGATATATTGTCCGCTATCCGTGAAGCCAGTCTGGTACTAACTCAGGACGTTGATTTCCAAACAATCATCAAAAAAGTTCTTAATATAGCTTATCAGTTGACTTGCCCGATATCTTCTTCTATTGCAGATGAAATAACATTATTCCTCAAAGACGAGATTAGCGGCAAACTACGACCCCATGCCCAGCGTAAAGCAAATAAAGTAATCTTCGAAGAAGAACTGGATATAAAAACCATAGATTGGCGCAACGTAAATGAAACTCTGGAATACAGCCGGATGTTTTTTGCTTCAGACGGAGAAATGCACGATTTCACCCTGCCCCTTATTGCCGATCGTGAAACTGTCGGGGTACTTAAGGTCAAAACAGATATTATAGCCCAGGATAAAAATAATTCCCGAATAGAAGAAAAAATTAAGGAGCTCCAGGATTATCTGACCGCATTTAGCAGTATACTAGCTCTTTCGGTTAAAACTCCCCTACTTTATTCAAAAGCTATTACGGACGGACTAACCCAACTTTATACCAAGCGGCATCTCCTTAACGAACTCCCCATCTATTTCGAAATCGCCTCGCGCCACATAGAACCATTCTCGATGGTAATGTTTGACGTAGACTACTTTAAAAAAATTAACGATACTTATGGACATTTAACCGGTGATATGGTCCTGAAAGAAATTGCCAACATATTACATCAAACAATTCGTAAAAGCTCTCCGGCTTATCGCTATGGCGGCGAGGAAATAGCCATAATTCTCCCTGGTACTACCAAAGTTGAAGCTTTTGATTTTGCTGAACGCTTACGTAAAAAAATAGAGGGTCATAAATTCACCTCAAACAACGCCGACCAGATAAATGTAACCATCAGCTGCGGTGTTGCTGAATACGAAAAATCAATGGAAGATTTCAAGGACATCATAATTAAAGCCGATAATGCCCTTTATAGCGCCAAGGAAAACGGACGTAATCAAAGCATTATGACGGAATAAGCAAATATGAATAAAAAAACTCCTATTACTGCGGACGGACTAAAGAAACTTAAAGAAAAATTAAGTAGTCTTACTAGCGAAATTAGACCGGCCGTAGAAAAGCGTCTGGGTGAAGCGCGCGAATTAGGAGATTTGTCTGAAAATTCCGAATTTATCTCTGCCCGTGAAGAACTCTGGCGGGTTGATAATCAGATTAGCGAGCTACAATCAAAAATAACTAATGCCGAGATTGTCTCGGCTCGAAATGTCAACCAAGATGAAGTTGCTTTCGGCGCCTGCGTCAAAGTTAATGATTTAGATGCAAATATTATCGAAGAATATATCTTGGTCGGAGACGGAGAATCTAACCCGGCTGAGAACCTTATCGCTATTACAACTCCTATTGGACAAGGCCTAATGGGACACAAAATCGGAGAAATTGTAAAGATTAAAGTACCAGCCGGCGTATTGAAATATCAGATTATTGGAATAAAATACAACCAATAATCAAAGCGTCATCCCTTGCTTAATCTTGAATTCAGAGACATCCCCCGATAAAGCCGATCTGGTTATTAGCATTGGCTTTGTATCAATTGATGTTTTAATACCAGTAGCAATTTGGGCAACCAGCTTCCCAAGCATCCCGGCACGCATAAACCCATAGCCGTTTGAGCCATTGGCAAGTATCAGCCCCGACACCTCCGGTACAGGACCAATAATCGGAAGACGATCAGGAGTTGCGGTGCAGAGACCTGCCCAGGAATTAGCCACTTTTGCATCAGACATATGAGGAATAAGGTCCGAAACTTTCTGGGCTATTTCTTCCAGGAATGAACTATCAACCTTCTGCTGAAACATATCAGGATTTTCTTCTTTTTCAGTCGTGCCATCACCCGCCAGCAACAAACCACCCGTTTCGCCGTGGAAATAAACGTTGCGGTGCATATCATACACCGCCGCAAACCGTTCTGGCAAAGGCTCCACCGGCTTAAGTATCGCAATCTGGGTGCGGTAAGGTTTAAACGGTAGCTTTAGGCCTATCATATTGCCTATTTTCTTAGCCCAACAACCAGACGCATTAATAACTATCCTCGTAGAAATACTGCCTTCCGTTGTTTTAACAGCCGTAATCCCGCCTCGGGACATCTCTATACCCGTAACCTCGGACATCTCATTAACCCTAACTCCTTTTTTTCTGGCCGCTTGGGCAAATCCGTATGCTACTTGATAAGGATCCATATAACCATCATCAGAAGTATAAAGACCGCATTTAAAATCACCGGTGCTCATCCAGCTGAGATACTTATGCATATCTTTATTTTCCAACCAATCAGTTCTGACGCCGTATTTTTTAAGCAATGACTCCGACTGACGCAGATATCTCTCCTCAGTATCGTTCATCGCCAAATAGACCAGACCACTCTGATGAAAAAGTTCTTTATTATTTTGGCTGTTAAGCTTTCTATATATTTCCAAAGATCCCATAACCAATTTAACATCCAACTCAGTATTCCACTGATGTATTGTTAATCCGGCGGCTTTACCGGTAGACCCACTGCCAATAAGGTTTTTTTCCAGCAGGATTACATTTTTAACACCCATCTCACCAAGATGGTAGGCAATACTAGTCCCGATAATTCCGCCGCCAATAACAATGATATCCGCTGTTTTATCCACGTTTTATTTGCCTCCTACCGTATCAATCCCGGCACCTTTGTCTCCTTTAGTCCAACGGCTGTTATTGGCACTTCCACAACCAGGGTTAAGATATTGTTCCGAATAAAAATCATTCCCATTCAGGTCCAGGAAAATACCAATACTTCCGTAATTGCGGGCCGTACCACCAAAACCCTGCCCGCCTTTAGGAGAAGTATAATAAATATCATCACTTTCACTATCTATAAATAACGCAACCGAGTTAGTTATTGCTGACCCCTGATTGTTGCCCATTCCGACATACGTATCACGACCGTTTTTGTCGATAAGGATGCCTACAGCCAAATCATGGGCTGCTCCCTGGGCATTACCGCCATAAGTACAGTTATAAAAATCACTGCCCCCTCGGTCTATCAAAATCCCGGTCGAAAGATGTATCCCGCATCCCTGAGCATAAACCTGCGCGTCGTAACGGTCATTACCGGCATTATCTATCAAAATGCCTAATCCGTACCAGTACGAACAGCCCTGGGCATAAAAAAATCCGGTGTAATGATCACTACCGGTTAAATCTATAAGCGTACCCACGCCACCTGAAGCAATCGGCCGGTTACCCTGACCAAATCCCTGGCTCATGCTATAAGGACGGTTATTCATAATCGTACCAGCGGCGGTATAATAATCATCACCAGCTTTATCAATCAACGCCCCGGTGCCCAGCGTAAATCCAATCCCCTGAGAAAACGTTCTGGAATAATACTTAGTATCCCCTGACTCATTATAAAGAATTCCGATGCCCCAACCTCCAGCTCCCTGGCAGAAATGGTTTGCTGAGAATGAGTCCTCATACGAGTTTTTATCCCAAAGTATTCCTATACCAAACATAGCCGCCCCCTGACTAAAGTGCCCCGCCTGATAAATATCATCGCCTCCCAAGTCGGCCAGAATACCAATGCCAAAAAGCGCGCCACCCTGTGAAAACTTCTTATAACAGGAATAAAAATCATCCCCAGCCAAATCAATTACTATCGAGGTCTCAGGATTTGGCAGTCCTATTGCCCCTCCGGCCCGATTAAGATACCTATCGTCTCCGCCCAGATCAATTATCAGTAATGCATCTTTATAATAAATATTTTCTCCGGCTCCACCGATAATCACCGGGCCATTCGGCGTATCCTTATAGAATACAACGTCCCCGGAAACATATTCGTTCCGAATATTATCAGCTTTTATGGTGTCCGTGCTTACGCCCTTAAGCATTTCTATCACATTATCTGCCGCCGATGTCATTATTAATCCAGCTTGATGCAAATAGCTATAATTTATCTTAAGCGTAAGCTTTAACATAGCCACTTCTTCCGGATCTATCACATCCCGGCCCTGAGTCTCAACCTTTGATCCGGGCGGGACAAGATTCATCTCCACTTTTTCTGCGTCAAGCTGAAAATCATCCGGTACACTATCACCATTCAATATCATCTTCGGTATTACGTTCTTAACTATGTATTTACGTTCTTCAAGCGTTAACTTCTCAAATGCTTTGTTCATTAATCCTTGAGATTGATAACTTGCATCAAGCAGACTTCTTAAAATACCCCGCAGTTCTTTCGGGCTTTTATTAACAAGACTGTCGATATCTCCCGAAACTGAGGCTGCTGCTGTACTGCTAATACTCCACCATTTGCCCAAATGAGATACTTCCACCTTAAAGCTATCTAAAAGTGTTTTGGCATCCTGCCAGGACTTATCTATTTTATCGCATTGCCCAGGAAGCTCCAGTGGTTTATGAAGTGAGCCCTGGACTATCTCCAACCGGTAGTCATCATCCTCCATATCTTTCTTGAACCCAAGCGCCGGTCTATCTAGCCCCATCAACTTCAGCGCATCGTCAATATAATACTCTTCTAAAAAACCCAAAGCCTTACCAATATCAGCTGTTACGGTAGCCGTAACAACCGGCACTGGCCGGACATCCAAATGTGTCTTGTTTGATAGCTGACATCCTGTTATTATAACTAATGGAGTTATATAAAATACAATCATTAAGTTTCTCATATTGGCTATTTTTATCACAAATGTCTAAATAGTCAAGTATTGGTCAAAAAAATGGTCAGGCATATTTTCTTGCCCAAAATGCCGCAATAAGATATATAGATTAGTATTAATTTATGAGGTGCCTTATGAAAAACTTGATTGCTTGCATATGGATTATGTCGTTAATCATGACTTCGGCCTTTATGCCCATATTCAGCGCCGAGAATAAAAAACCTACACCGGCACCGGCTACGGAAGCCGATGAAGACGACGAGGACGAGACCAAAGATAAAATAAAAAATCCTTCCGAATCAGCCGAGGATACTCTTCAAAAAGTACGCGATTCATACTACACTATTGAAAAACAGGGCGTAACGCGTTATGCCTGTTTTGTTAAGATTCCGGAAATCGCCAAATCCAGGGATTTTCGCAATAACTTCATCTTAACAAACGTTAATTATGAATTAATCTGGGAACGCGATAAACCAGTTCAGGTCAAGGCACGCGACCTACCGGCATATTTCCGCCCCGAGGCAAAGTTTGAAGCGGAAACATACGCCAGAATGATGCAGGACGCTTACCAAGAATTATCCAAGATTACGTATCCGGTCCAGATATTTTTCAAACTGCTTGATAGTGTAGACAAAACCAAGCTGGAAATAACCGCTTTACCCGATGGCAAACTTACCCGCATAAACATAACCCCTAAAACCAAAGAAAAAGGCTCTGATACAAAGAAGCAAGAACCACAACCCCTCGAACCAAAGGATTCGCCTGATCCTGAACAACCTAATAAGGAAAAAACAAAATCACCCACCCCACTGTCTAATGATGAATCATTTTCTGTGGCTATCTGGTGTAACAAGGATTACCAGATAACAAAATTTGAGACTGCCAATAAGCGTGAGAATATTTTCGCAATAATCTCACCGGTCAAGTATAAAAAACTATGGAATATGGGCAAACTGGATATTACCAAGAAAAACGCTAAAAATGAATTCCTGGAAAGAACACTTATTAATTACCTGTATGAGTATCCGAAGAACATAATGATACCTTCGAGTATCGCCATAACCAAAGTGGACAAGGCCGGCAAACCGTTGGAACGGCGTAACGAACCTAATCCGGTAACAATACAATTTAATCAGTATGAAATAGAAAGTAATAAGTAAGATTAATATCCCCCTACTCGAATGCTGTTACTTAACGGGTTGCTTAATGGCGACGAATGACCGATAAAGGTTCAAATAAATATCAGAAATGGTGGTATTAAGAAAATTTAGCGTATCATCTCCATATCCATAATCAAACTCTTTAGTGCGGACTAATGATTCCAACGCATTCAGCAGGTATTCATCAGCTTGTTCTTTCTTATCTTCAACAATTTCCTCAATCGCCCGGCTCATCTGGTGGCGCATCTCCTGCAAATGGAAAGCCCCATCCAGCACTGTTTCCCCCTTGCTCAGCGGCTCGTTCAAAACAGCTAACGACACTTTTTCCAAAGTTATGTTGGCAGTCTTATCAAACGATAAACTGGACAAACTGGTGTTTATGCTGAATTCATTTATCCGGCCCAAGACTTCTTTATAATGCTCTATTTTCTGCGGCGAACCAGCCACCGGCTGTAACTCAAGGGAATCAATAATCTCCGAATAATTATTCTTCAGGCGATTATTGCATAAAGCCAAAAGGTAATTGATGTTATTCGGCGGATCATCACTCTTAGATACAATTATAACCCGAGCCCAGGCATCCAAATAAAAACCACGCGCCGCTTCCAGATAGGCGTATCTTGACGACCGCTCCATAAAATCGACCGGCACCGGACTATCAGGATGAGCCACCGTATTATTCATCACCCCTTGCTTGGCAACCCGAGTTAGATAATCGCCGGCTATAAGACCCTTTTCCACGAACAAAAACGGCTCTATTTTCTCGACATTATAATCCTTGGGTTTTGTTTCAACGCTGATAAGCTCTTTCAATGCTCTCTCCAAAAAATCAATATTTGGGTCGCTTAATATCATCTGTCCCAAATAGGAATGTTTGGCTTGAACATTAGGCGAAACATTCTTATACAAGCTGACCGCATCGATCAGATGCATATGATAAAATAACGCCGCTTTGACGAATCGCCCGGAAGCGCTGTCATCCAAAGAATCTATTTCAGACAATGCCTTGCTGTATTCCATCAGAGCCCGGTAATTTGACTGTCTTTGATAATATTCATCACCCCGGCTGATATGCTCTTTAGTCGCCGTATAAAGCGACGAACAACCCATACCCAACCAACCGACTAACACGATAACCAATATCCTTTTCATTTCTCTTCCCATCCCTGTTTACCTATTAATTTAACAAATACGCACGAACCAATGTTTTCGGTGATAATCTTTGTACCCTGCCTGCGAACGCGCGTTATTTCCTGATGGCGCTCGCTACCTACCGGAATCAATAGAAAACCGCCGTCAGCCAACTGCTCAATTAACGCATCAGGCACTTTTGGGGCCCCGGCGCTGACGATAATCCTTTCAAACGGCGCCTTTTCCGGCCAGCCCAGCGTCCCATCGCTTATCTTATAAAATACCTTTTTTATGTCCATCTTATTTAACCGTTGTTGAGCCAATTCAGACAACTCGGCTATCCGCTCGACAGTGTAAATATCTCGTGTTAATTCGGACAGAAGAGCCGTCTGGTAACCAGATCCAGTCCCGATCTCAAGAACTTTCTCGTGACCCTTGAGCTCCAGATGCTCAAGCATATAAGCGACTATAAACGGCTGAGAAATGGTCTGACCGTATCCAATCGGCAATGAATGGTCTTCGTAGGCACATCTGATATCATCGGGCAACACGAACAAATGGCGCGGTACTTTCAAGAACGCCCGAATAACGCGCATGTCCTTGATGCCCCGGGTGATGATCTGGCTTTCGGTCATTCCCTGCGCGGACGCAGAAAAATCCTGATTGTTGCCTGAAAGATTTGTGTTGTTTTTCTTATCGATAATAGACTTTTGCGGACTATTTATTTAGGCGGCAGGCCCATATTGAACTTTATCTTCAAAGCCCCTATTTCCAGGACATCCCCGCCCTTAAGGCGATAGTCATCGACCGGCTGGTTATTGACTTTGCCCAGAGCGCTCTTGCTGAAGTTGATGAACCGGAATCCTATTTCGTCACGGATAATCATCGCATGCCGGGGCTGAATAAACCAACCGCTTATTTTAAACTCACACTTGGATGACTTGCCGAAAAACGTGGCTGACTTCATTATCGAATAATTGACGTCGCGCTTTTTCTCCTGATAAGTCAGGTAAGCCGTAAACGGGCTGGCCCTTTCCTTCTGCTTAAGTTCCAACTGCTTGACATTAAGCGCGATGGTATGCTCAGGGTCTATTTTCTGAACATCAAACTTATCGACTTTTTCCACCTCATTTTTAGGTATCTTGAAAAATATCGAATAGTTCCAGATGGCGATTTCATCGCCGTCATTCAGGTAATGCTTGGTTACTTTCTCGCCCTTGACAAACGTCCCATTACCGCTGCCCAGGTCGGAAAGCACGTAAACATCGTTTTGCTTTTCAATCTTGGCATGATGGCGGGAAATCCCGGAATTGTCTATCCTGACGTCGCAAGTCGGGTCGCGACCGATAAGAATCGTATCTTTATCGATGTGGAAAGTATTAACCGGCTTACGCTCAAATGTTAATACAAGTTCTACCATATTTTAATTAACAACCGGATAAACACTGACCTTCTTGCCGCCTTCGAATTTAACCTTACCGGCGATAAGGGAATAAAGTGTATCATCACGGCCAATATCCACATTCCGTCCCGGTTTATGAAGCGTGCCGCACTGGCGGACAATGATGCCGCCGGGCTTGACCAATTCGCCGCCGAAACGCTTGATGCCGCGGCTTTGGGCATTGCTGTCCCGGTCATTCCTGCTTGAACCGCCGCCTTTTTTATGCGCCATATATAATCTCCTTAGCTAATCCTGTAATCCAGTAGACCTATGTATAGATTATTTTAAAGTACTGTCAAGAAAAATACCGGTTAACCGGCCGAATTATCCGCTATTCCCCTTTGGGCATATCCGAGAAATAAGCGAAATCACCGATGGTCGAAAACAGCAGCTCGCTGTAATCAACCAAATTAAACTTATTGGTTTCGACCGGGACAATCGTCCTGAACGGCACCTGGTAGCGCTTGTAAGCCCGGTCCGGCGTGTTGAACTTGTAATCAACATGGCCACTGCCGAGCACAATCATAACCTGGGCGTCTTTATCGTTCGCCGCCTTAAGATGGTTGGCAATGGTCTCGCTAAAAGTCTCATCCCAAATGCACTGCATCAGGTAGAACCTATCCAGCATGCTGTTGTTCTTGATCGGCCCCATCGCGTTCATCATACCTTTGAACTTATCCATCACGAATTTACGGTGATCCTCGTTAGAGGTGTCGATATCCTTGGCTATCAGTTTCTGTTCCTCGGGCGTCAACTTATCCCAGCCCATATTAGCCATCTTTTGCTTGAGCGGTTTCTCCACGTTCAGGCCCACAGTCTTTATGTTATTAACCTTGGCGTATCTCAACATATCAATGTAATACTTATAATACACACCAAACCCATCCACACTCTTAGTATCAAACTCTTCATCACTAATTTTGCCGTTCATATAGTCATCGGTAATCTGCTGTTTGGAACGATAAAGGAATTCCATGGCCAGCGCCGTCTTGGGGTTAAGCTCGCGCATCCTCTTAAGCACCTTGAGCTGCAAATCATGGTGAGCCACGGTGGTGTGCGATTCGGCCACATAAACCGCCTGAATACCTTTTAAACGGCTTATCATCGTCTCGAAATCTATCACTTCCTTGGTCTTAAGATCCAGATACTTCGTGTATAATTCCGGGTAGCTCATCTTCTGGAGCAGTTCCAGCGACTTCTTGGCGTTCTGTTTCAGAACTTCCATCTGATTATCTCCTGTTTTATCCGCAGGTGCCGGGGCAGACGGTTGCTCCACTTTCACCTCGGTTACCGGTAGCGACTTCGCCTCGGCGACGGTCGGCGCGCTGCCGCAATGCGTATTAAACACAAAAATCAGACCCAATCCACAAAGAACACTCAACAACTTTATTGCTTTCATTATATTTTACTTCTCCTTTATAATTTTGCACCTATTCAATAATACTTCCCACGAAAAGTCAATGTTTTTCTCGATATTTTTAATATCCTCTTCGCTTAAACCCTTAAATCTGCCCTGAACCCCGATATATTGCCGGAGAATCTCAGGACGGGAAAGTACTTTAGACTTAGGCTTGTTCCGCGGTTCTTGCGGGTCAGGCAGATTAAGCGTATATTTTATGCCGTTCTCGACCTCATAAAGCGGGAAATACCTTGACTGCACCGCCTGCCGGGCCAGCTTAATCGATAAATCAGGCAATGTCTTCCATCCGGGCAGGCACGGCGCGAATATGTGAATGAATCTGGTGCCGGTAACCGACTTGGCCTTCCGGAGCTTGCGGACCAAATCGTCCGGGTAAGCCACCGAAGCGGTAGCCGCATAAGCCACCTTGTGCGCCACCATAATGTCCATAATATTCTTCTTGGGCTCCCCTTTCCGGGCCGGCGTGGTCGTGGTCCAGGCGCCCCAGGGCGTAGCTGAACTGCGCTGGATACCGGTATTCATATAAGCCTCATTATCATAGCAAACGTAAATAAAGTTCTCCTGCCGCTCGGCCGCACCGGACAAAGCCTGCAAGCCGATGTCAAACGTACCGCCGTCGCCGGCCCAGGTCATGACCGTGATATCCTTCTTGCCCAGAATATCCAGCGCCGCGCGTACTCCCGAGGCCATTGAGCCGCCTGTTTCAAAAGCGGTATGGCCCAGCGGCACCGTCACCGATGAATACGGGAACGGACCGTCAATGATGGACCAGCAACAGGCCGGCAATACAATCATCGTCTTCTTGCCCAGCGCCTTAAGAGCCAGCTTCATGGCCAGTGCCCCGCCGCAACCCGGGCAGGCCACGTGGCCCGAGCGCATGAATTCCTGGTCCGGAACATTACCTTTGAATATCATACCAATTCCTTCTTCAACCCGACCCAGATTGACCTGTCCGCCGGTGTTTTGGCCTTCTTGGTCTGGTAATAAATATCTTTTATCGTATCCGGCGTGACGTCTCGGCCGCCCATACCCACCACATAACTGTATATCTGCGGTTTCCGTGGCGTATTGCACATCGCCGCCTTGAGCTCCTGGCAGAATATCCCGCCCACGCCGAAAGAATTATTACGGTCTATCACCGCCACCTTCTTGGTCTTGGTGAGCACTGCGTTGATGGCCTTAGCCGGGAACGGCCTGAACAGCCTGACCTTGAGCAAGCCGACCTTTTCGCCCTTCTTGCGCAGCTCGTCAACCACATCGCGGCTGGTCGAGGTTATGGTCGCCGAGGTCAGCAGGATGATGTCCGCGCCGTCGCAACGGTACGCTTCAATGATTCCGTAACTACGTCCGAAGGCCCGCCCGAAATCGCGGTCCACCTGCTTGGCAACTTCCAAACCGTTTTGTATGGCCTGCTCTATCTGGTATTTGAATTCCATATTAAAATCCGGCGTGGTCAGTCCGCCGAATGACGAAGGCTTATTGATGTCCAGTTGGAAGGCCGGCTTGTAAGACGGCAGGAACCGGTCCACCTTCTTCTGGTCCGGCACATCGACCGGTTCGGAGGTATGCGAAAGCACAAAAGCGTCCAGCACCACCATCACCGGCAGGTAGACCTTCTCGGCAATCCGAAAGGCCTGAATGACCGTATCAATCACTTCCTGGTTGGATTCGCAGTAAATCTGCATCCAGCCGGTATCGCGCTGCGAAAGAGAATCGTTCTGCTCGGTCCAGATATTCCAGCCCGGACCGATGGAGCGGTTGACATCGGCCATAACGATGGGCAGACGGGCGTTGGCCGCCCAGTGAATCAGCTCGTGCATCAGCAGCAATCCCTGTCCGCTGGTAGCCGTAAAGGCCCTGGCCCCGGTCAGCGAAGCGCCGATGCAGGCGGCCATGGCCGAATGCTCAGACTCAACCTTAATGAACTTAGCGTTCAGTCGCCCGGTCCGGCAGAACTCCGAGAGCATCTCGACTATCTGAGTCTGAGGCGTTATCGGATAAGCCGATATCACCTGCGCCCGGGACAGCATCGCCCCGTAAGATACACAATGATTACCTGAAATTACTTCTCTCATACCTTTACCACGAAAACACGAAATTGAGAAAACACTAAATTAATTAATTTACTATCCTTTTTATATCCAGTACAGGCTTGGCAAAATTGAGCAAAAGCCCAATCTTCAGTCCTGTTGCTTTCAAATAAGATAATAGCTGAGCTGTATGCGACTCATCGAATTCCTTCACCGCTTTCAACTCAACAATGACTTGATTATCAACTATCAAATCAAGCCTATGAACCCCTATTTCCTTTCCGTCGTAATATATCTTTATTTCCTTTTGTTCGACTACCGGCAACCCTCTTTTCGCCAATTCAATAGGCAATGCCGCTTGGTATATCGACTCCAGAAAACCCGGTCCCAGTTTCTTATGCACCTCAATTCCAGCGCCTATAATCTTCTTAGACAGCTCGTCAAATTCCATTTAATCCGTTTTTAACTATATTTCGCTTCTTTCGTACTTTCTTAATATCCTAAGAAATCTTATCCTTTTCCTTATTTCCCACTTTCGCGCTTTCGTGGTATCCTAATAGCCTTTTCTTTTCCCACTATCTTATTCTTTTTCCTACTTTCGTATTTTCGTGCCTTCGTGGTAAATTATTTATCTCTTCTCTTCCACTAAGCTTATGGCCCGGCGCGGGCATTCAGTCACGCACACGCCGCAACCCTTGCAATAATCGTAATTGAACTCATAGCCGGACTTCTTCTTGAGCACGGCCATATCCGGACAGAAAATAAAACAGTTGTCACACTTATTGCATACCCCGCAACTGAAGCAACGGGTCGATTCTTTATGTAATGTCTCGTCCTTGTATCCCTGGAGCACCTCGTCAAAACTGCTGGTCCGCTTGTTGACCGGCAATTTCTGCATATCCATCCGCGGCGCCACTTCGAAGTAAGCCGTATTGAGTTCCTCAAAGGCCACCGGCTTGGTTGTCTTGGGTTGCGGCTGGTTGAGCTTACCCTTGACCAGGTATTCGTTGATGGCAAAGGCCGCCCGCTTGCCGGCCCCAATGGCCTCAACCACCGTGCGCGGCCCGGTCAGCGCGTCGCCGCCCACGAACACGCCGTTGACCACGGTCATGCCGTTGCCGTCGGCCCGTATCCAGCCGTCATTCAACACGCCCGGCGGCAGGAACGAGGTCTCAGCCATCTCGCCGATGGCCGTGATGATGCCGTCCAGCTTGACCTTAAAATTAGAACCCTTTATCGGCACCGGCGACCGCCGGCCGGACTTGTCCACCGGCCCCAGCTTCATCCGGATGCATTCCAACCCGGTTATCTTCGAACCCTTGGTCAATATCTTAACCGGAGCCGTCAGGAACAGGAACGGTATCTTCTCCTCCTCGGCTTCGTGAATCTCGTCAGGTATGGCCGGCATCTCGCCCTTGGTCCGGCGGTAGATAATCAATGGGTCCTTACCCATCCGGAGCAGGCTCCGGGCCGCGTCCATAGCCGCGTTGCCGCCGCCGATGACCGCGATTTCACGGCCCAGCTTGGGCTTTCGCCCACGGGCCAGCATATCCAGGAACTCCAGAGCCGGGATGACGTTATGGTTATCCTCGCCCGCAATGCCCAGCTTGCGTTCTATGTAAGCGCCGGTGGCGATGAATATGGCGTCGTATTCGCAGGTCAGCCCGGCAAACGACTCGTTCCGGCCCAACCTGAAATTGGTCTTGACATTGACGCCCAGCCTGACAATCCGGTCTATCTCGGCCTGGGCAACCCGCTTGGGTAATCTGTATGAAGGTATGGCGTTGGTCAGCAATCCGCCCAGCCGCGATGAAGCCTCGAGTATGGTCGGCCGGTAGCCCATCAAAGCCAACTGGTAAGCGCAGGAAAGCCCGGCCGGTCCGCCGCCCACGATGGCCACCTTTTTAGACTTGCGCTTGGCCGGCCGCTTGAACGACAGCTTATGGCTCAGTCCGTAATCGCCGATGAAACGCTCGATATTATGCACCGCGATGGCCTCATCGTATGTCGCCCGGTTACAGGCCGTCTCGCAGGGATGGAAACACACCCTGCCGCAGGTGGCCGGCAACGGATTGTTCTTGGTCAACAGTTCCCAAGCCTGGCGGTATTGATTGTTGTTAAGCAGGTCGATGTAGCCCTGGATTTGCTCGCCGGCCGGACAGGCGTCGTTGCACGGCGGCAGTTTGTTCTCATAAACCGGCCGGAAATTGCGCCAGGAACCGGTCTTGTTATAAAGGGTCGAATCGAACGAAATAGCCCAGGGCGGTAGTTTTTTCATAAGTGCGATCTCTTTTTTGCACAATCCCGCTTCAGCGGGATAGTTCCAATAGTTTATTATTGCTTTTGACTATTTTAGCCGCCTCTTCCGCGGCCTTGACATTGGTCGCCGGGTCAAACGGCACGCCCTCGCTGATGGCCTTGCGCAGGGTGTCTATATTCAGCTTGACGGCCAGCGGCAGGCGACAGACCGCGCCCAAGATGGCCGTATTGACGATAGGAGCCGTCCGCGCGCCCAGCCGGTACTTGATGGCCACCCCGGTGGCGTCCACCGTGGCCACGTTGAACCGTTTGGGGAACTTCATCTGGTCCGGTTCCTTATTGCTGTTAATCAGAATCCAGCCGCCGTCCTTGAGCCCGACCGTCACGTCAACCGAATTAAGGAGCACCGGGTCAAGCACCACGATATGGTCCGGCTTATAGATGCGGCAACGCAACCGAATGGGTTTGGTATCGATGCGCAGGTAAGCGGCCACCGGAGCGCCGCGCCGTTCCACGCCGAATTCCGGGAAGGTCTGGACCGACTGGCCCTGGGCAAAGAAAGAATCCGCTAATATTTCCGAAGCGATAACCGCGCCCTGTCCGCCGCGGCCGTGAATTCTGATTTCAATCATAACCCTTCACCCACATCTCTACGGATTGCGAAATTAGTGACCAAATGTTTTAACAATCATACCGATGTCTTCCGGTCGGTCAAGAAAAAGAGATAAATTACCGGTTGTTAACCACAAAAAACTAATTTCACTACGAACCTGACCGACTACCTGTCCGAACGGAAATTCGTCCGGGCGGGCGTCAGTCAGGCGGAGGCACGAAGAACACAAAGATTTTTAGTGTCCATTCGTGTTAATTCGTGGCTAAATTACTCTATCCAACCTCTTATCCAGATATTGATACTTGTGAATACGCCATTTTTAGTGGCGAGAACTCTCAACTGTCTCAGTGCATCGACAGCAAGCATACATTCTTTATAGGCATTGTTATTCATCCCCACCATATTCTGCCAGATGAAATGTATGGTTGAATTCCCATAGTCAGAGCCAGAACGGCGGCCAAGGACCGTCAGTATCTGCTCCATACCCACCGGCACAGACATGGCGTTTAACTGGATTTCCACCAGCACCGCCTGTGCCGTTACCGGAATAACGGTTGACAGGTCTATCAGTTGGTCAATGTCCGCCATCGAGTTCTCGGAGAAGACCAAGGGCTGCGAAGGTAACAGGGTCAACTGCATCCCTCCCGCACCGCCGGTAGGCGGAGCAATCCAATTGAACTTGCCGGTGGCCGCATCGAAAGACAGGATTTGCCCGTCCGTGGGCGGAGCCAGATTATAGAGCAGTTCGTGATTGATACAGGCCAAGGCAATCTTGACCCAATCCACGGCCCGGTCCGCTATCTTCGCATTGGTAACAGCGCCTGTTGCTATCTTTTCGGCGGTTACTGCGTCTCCTGCGATTTCTGCGTTTTCTATTGGCGGTGTCAATGGTCGTGTCACCCCGCCCGGAGTAAAGGAAAGCTTGGCCGGAGTCACCGCGCCATCCAATATCTTAGGCGTAGTTACCGCAGAATCCCTGAGTTCTCCGGTGCCGACGGCATTGGCGGCGATATCTCCCTGGGTGATGGTGTTCTGGGCTATCTTGGCTCCGGTTATTGCGCCGTCCTTGACTTTATCCGTGGAGACGGAGTTATTCTGGAGCTTGGCCTCGGTAACAGAGGCATCGGCAATCTCGGTGGTGGCTACCGGAGGAGTAAGCGGCCTGCCCAGAACGCCGTCGCTAATCTTGTCACGTGTCACGGCTCCGTCCGCAATCTTTGAGCCGGTGACAGCCCCATCCACTATCTTTGCCGTTGTGACGGCCCGGTCAGCTATCTTTTCCCCGGTCACCTGTTTCTCGCCTATCTTGGATGTGGCAACGGCTCCATCCTTGATTTTATCATTGGTAACAGAGTCCTTAGCAATCTTGGATTCCGTCACCGCGTATGTCGCTATCTTTGAGGTTGTTACTTCATTAGGTTTTAACATAATTCAATCTCCTTTAGAGCCAGTTAGCCGCCGCCCCGGGTTTAATCGGGGCGGGGCATTACTGGGTCTCATCCCGGTTATTACGCCGGGATCTTACTTGGTTACGGTATCGACACCTGGATTTCCAGGTATAACTTGCCGTCCAGGATGACGTAGTCGCAATGACTATCGCCGCCCGTGGCGAACAAAGTATATACCGTGGAATCTTGCAAGCCCTTGATTATCGCATTAATGGCGTCGTTTTCCTTCTGGATTGCAGAAGCCTGGAACTTACCGGTCACGATAATCACGCCGCCTTTGAGCAGTTGCTGGGCCAGAGCCGCCTTAAGAGCGGCTCTGGTGTCAACCAGGGTCGTCTGCGCCACGTTGCGCGGTCCGCCCTGAAGCACCTGGTCAACCGCCCGGATAAGCCCTTCTGCGGTCGGGTCATCGGTCAGCCAGAGCGGCGCAATGCCGACTACTGATTTACCGATAGTTTTCTCCCCCGTGAAAGGCAGTGTCCGCTTGGCCACCCGGGTGCTGTAAAGGTCAGCCGCGTTGTCAACCGCCTCTTTGAAACGCTTGGCAACCTCGCCTTCAACCTCTTCAAAAGCCCGTATCAAGGCCTCCTCGTAGGCGCTGAAAGTCGCCAGCACGTTTTCCTGCTGTGCGTTGACAATATCATCGCGGGTCTTACCGCTCCTGGACTTAAAGGTCGGCGCAATCAGAGGCGCAAACCCTTCGGCCGACGGCCCGGCCAGTTTGGTCTTATAGGCCATCTCATCCGGGATAATCAGCTTCCGCTTTTGGTCCATCACCCCGGCCTTGGACTTCAAGCTGTCGCGCCAGTCATTGGTCATATGCTCCGGCGCTTCCGCCAAGTCCAGCGGCACAAACAACAACACCTTACTAACGATTGTAGCCATAAAATCTTACCTCCCCGTTGTTCGTTGTTTGTTTTGCGTAGTTCGTATAACGAACAACGGAATATAAATTCCGAACCACGCTAAGGCCCGGGTCAAACCGGCCGCTCCGGCAGGCGGCAGAAAAAGTAACGCGCCTTACCTGCCGGCGTTACCCGCCGAAACCCGACAATCCGACCCTTTAGCCTATTCATCTGTTTCCTCCTTAAGTAATCGCATACTTTCCAGAACCTCTTTCCTTTCGCCTTGCCTGACATGGGCATTGTCCGGCCACCAGGACATCAACAACCTGATATCAACCCATTTGCCGCCCTGCCGCCGCCTGACCGGCGCAAGGCTTACCCGTCTTGCGGGCGGCGCAAACCTTGCCTGGTAGCAATACCAGCAATAGCCTATGGCCCGGGCCGCAACCGCGGATACGCTCTCCCCGCCCGGCAACGGCTTCCCGCATTCCTTACAGGACTGATACCCGGTATCAGCCGTATCACCTGGACCAGCGCTATCCACGCACTGACGGCATAACCCGGACCAGTGGCAAACCAGGTTCGCTTTGGTGCGCTGTGGTAAAGCCTTACCCCGCATAAGTGCGGGACTGTCTGCGGACTTGCCGCAGGCCCAACATTGTATTATCCGTGCCATAACTACCTCCTTGCCCATTTGGGCATTGGAAAGAGAACTATTCTCTTCCTCTACCTATACCCGAAAATATGACCAGTTTGTCAGGTTTGTCAGCAAGGAGCGGCTGGGAAAGGGCTAAATATAGGGGTTTGAGACTAATTTGGGAGGTAAAATCTTGGCAGGATTTTTGCGGACATCGGACAAACCACTGACCTGATAGACCCCTTTGTCAGCAGTTAATAGGGTTAATATGAGCTTTGTTAAGGCATTTCCTTGACCAACCCCTATCAAAGAGTTATTTTATAGTTATATGAGTAGAGCATTCTTAATCGGCGCAGGAGCAACAAGGGCGGAATATCCCGGAGCCCCCCTTTCCGATGATTTCTTAAAATTATTGGGCGGTCGTAACCCTGCATTATATCAGAGAATTAAAGAATCGGTCATTCCTCATATAGGAGGTGAGAAACAACTGTATGACGCAAATATTGAAGACCTAATGGACATATCATATAAATTTCCTAAAGAAGTCCAAAATACACTCTTGGATTCGGTTCATTCCGCAATATATGAATTATTAGCTGATACCACTCAAAGTGATGTTGCTTATATTCATAATTACATTAATGGTAACGTAATAAGAGAACCTTCATTATTTAAAACCTTATTGCTTGATGGCCGGTTAAATAAAGATGATTTCTTTATGACCTTGAATTATGATTTATACCTTGATAGGGAGGTACTTCTGATTAATAATGGACGTATTGATTATGGCATAAGAGACGAATTTAAACTATTTGATAACGACATTTCGCTTCGGTTATTACCTGACCAGATTTTTTCAGTTTACCATCTACACGGCTCATTAAACTGGCAACTCACAGGAGATAAAATCACAGTACTCCGTGGGGCAATACGCCCGAAGTATACCAGAGACGGCTCCTCGGTTTGTATTGTTCCACCCGGAAGGAAAGAGCTTAATCCGTCTTTGAAATCAATCTGGGATGTTGCCGAAAGCAGGTTAAAAAATGCCGATGAGTTGATTATAATTGGTTGTAGTTTGAATCCTGATGATATAGAATTAATAGACCTCCTTAAAAAAGGACCTGATAGAATAAAAGTAATAAATTGGGATAAAAGACTATCTCAAGCCACGGCTATAGAAGAAGAAAATGCTGTTAACAGGAATTTAGGAAAACGTTATAGGGCATACCATCATGGATTTAGACTTCATCCCCTTTCCGGGGGCCAAAGGGCATTTGACTTTATCTTTTCGTAGTCGTGCAAGCGAAGGCTATTCTATGGTGCTGTGTTTAGAGGCAAAAAGGCGGATAACCGATTTATAATTGCCGGTGGTTGTGTCCCGGACGATAGCTTTATCAGTAATACCCAGAAGGGCCTGCAATTTCTCGTTCAACCGGTCAACCTGCTTGTAAAAGGCGTTCTTCTTTTTGCGGGTTTCATCCTTGGTTTCGCCTTCCGGCGCCGGTTGGCCGTTGGGCGCGCTAAGGGCAAAAGCCACCAGCAGATTCCAGGCCATAAGCGGCTCGTCGCCCTGGGTGTGCTCAAAACCCGGAAGTTGCGACGGGCTGAATTCGCCTATCTGCAACCATTTGTCCTTGATAAAAACCTCTATTTTGACCGCCAGGTTATTGTGGATAAAACTCATCATTACCTCTTTAGCAACCGGCGGGATAATTTCACCAGATTCTTTGCGAAGTTTCATTATAAGTGTTTTAATATCAACTAAATTAGGCTTGACTATCGGCGGGGCTTTGCGTGTGATTTTACCAAACCCGGGCGGCGCAAATTCCGTCTCAGCCACAAAACGGAATTTCAACCGGCGTTTGGTCTGGATATACTGGCCGGTCTTAGGGTCAAGCGTTTCTTCTACTTCAACTTCTTCAGGAACTCGGATTAATTTACCTAGTTTCTCTGACACGAGATGCTGGGTAGAATCAAATGTCATCATTCCGTCTGCCATCTCGCCAACCTTAGCAAGTTCTGGGGTAAATGGTTTTTCCGCTTCTAACCGTATACGATTTTCCCGAAGAATGCGAATAAGTTCATCGGCTTTAGTGTATTTAAGAGTCACCAAGGTTTCCTTAATTTTATTTATTAAATCATCGGTTTCTTGGGAACTGACTCCAGCAGGATTATCCGGCGGCAGAAGCAATCGGCAGATATCCCGCTTTGTTGCCAATAAAGACAATGCTTCTTTATGATTCTGGTCGGTAAGTTTGACCATACCGCTAAATTGTTCTTTCAGCCCTTCTAAAATAGGCGTTTTATCGGGCAGTTCTGCAGGCTTGCTTAATATCTTTTTAAGTTTAGCGTCTAACGGAATAATCTGAAGATAAATATCAATTAGATGCTCTACATAACGAGTATCCGGTTTAGTCTTTTCACCCAAAGGCAAGTCTTTAAAGTGCTCTTTGGTAACAAGAAAATATTTAGCTGCCTCATCAAGATTATCCTTTTCGTAATAAGAAGCTAATCCCATAGCCCAGGTTTGATAGAATTTTATCATATGCGGCTCGCGAACAATCTGGTCAAAAGCATCAAACGGGCATTTAAGAGCGGATTGAAAACTCTCAGCCGCATCAGTATATCCACGCTGCGCCAGAAGTGTTAATCCTTTGAGGAAATAACCGCGTGACTTTTGCGGTTCAAGGTCAATAGCGCTCTGCAGGTCTTTGAGTGATTGGTCAAACGCCTTTTGACGATAATGGAATTCTGCCCGTTTTAGATAAACCCATGGATTTTGTGGGTCTGCCGAAATCATTTTCTGGTAGGTCTCTAACGCATCATCAAGATGATTTGTTCCCTGATAAAACTCAGCTAATTTGGCATATGCCCAACCGAATTTGGGATTCAATTCTATTGTTTTACGATAATCGGCTAAAGCCTGCTCGTCGTTGCCATATTTCCGGTGGAACTCTGCCCGTTCAAGATATAATTTAGAAGCGTCCGGAGATAATCCAATTGCCTTATCATAATCCGCCAGTGCCTCCTCCTCACGACCGAGCATTTCATAAAATTGCGCCCTGTTAATATACAAATCGGAGTCACCCGGGGCTAACTCAATGGTTTTATTTATGTCCGCTTCGGCTTCGGGGAATTTTGCCCGCGCGAAATAAAATAACGCCCGACGAATATAACCCTCTAGTGATTTTGGATTCAATTCAATTATTTTGTTATAATCCTGAAGGGCATCATTGGATTTATCAAATATCCCATAAATCGAAGCGCGAAATGAATACAAATCGGGATTATCTGGTTTTAAAGACACGGCTTTATCTAAGTCAGCTAGTGCTTTATCGACATCTGCCTTTTTTGGGGATAAAACATATAACCCGCTTCGCAAAAGATACAATTCGGGATCATCTGGATTTAATTCTATTGCTTTATTATAATCAGATAACGCCTGATCGTCTTTACCATCCAAGATGTATAGCCCAGCACGGAAAGAATATAAACGAGCATTGTTAGGATTGGATACGATTTCTTTTGTTATGTCATTTATCGTATATACTGGCTTTTCCCCAGCCTTTCTTTGCAAAAGATTAGCCAGAAAATATACAATAAAACCTTTAATTTCGGGAGGAATCTCTTTCATAATAATACAATAAGGAATAAGAATATTTTATTAGCTGCAAAAATCAAGAAAAGGTGGTTTAATTAGCCTTTACGTATTCAGAGACCACCCCCCACCCCCTCCGGGAGGACTCCCCTCCCCGTATATCCCCCCCGGGTTATTCGGCCTTACCCCACCAGCAAACTTTTATCCCAATACTATAAGACTCTTAGTCCGCAGGTCTAAGTGCCTTAACTTACAGGTAAAAACGACTTAGTCCGCAGGTCTAAGTCCCTTAACTTACAGGCAAAAATGGCCTAGTCCGCAGGTCTAAATCCCTTAACTTACAGGCAAAAATGGCCTAGTCCGCAGGTCTAAGTCCCTTAACTTACAGGCAAAAATGGCCTAGTCCGCAGGTCTAAGTCCCTTAACTTACAGGCAAAAATGGCTCAGTCCGCAGGTCTAAGCCTATTAATTTACAGGCAAAAAGGAATTATCCTAACGGAAGGAGAGTTGGTTTTTGTATTTTGCAGGCTTGTGCACTGGCAATTTTTGTCAATTTACCCTCTAAAAAGCCCAGATTTTAGGCAAAAAGTGACGGTTTTTGTCACTTTGGGAGGTTACACTCTCATTCCTGATGTTTGTCGCACCTACAGGTATGTCCCGCTACATTAAAATCAGTGGTCTGTCCTGCCTCTCCCGCCATGTGAATTAACAGCTTTTACAATGGTTTCCGCCTCTTCCTTAGTTAGGCTAGGACCTGCGAATACCAGTTCAGAGATAGGTGTTGTTACTCTCGGCAATCCCCTAACACATAGAGATTCACCAATAACTAAAAACAACGCCCTTTCATCCTTATTTACAAGAATACTTGTTGCATCCATACTTTTAAATATAAAAAATACTTTGTAGGATTTAACATCTGAATTATATTCCATATAGCAATCCTTAATATCATCTATATCCCAAATGGATTTAACCCCAACTAACTCTTTCACATTTTTGTATTTAATCCATTTGTATCCCTTGGGGGTTACCTGCTCATTGTCTAAAGCCACTGATAAAATATCTTTTGGTGCCTCCAGAAGGAATTCTATTTTTATCGTTTCTTCTCTTGTTTCAAGTCTATTACAGCATGCATTAAAACTCAGCGTAAAAATTATAGCGCAAAATATAAGCATCGGTTTCATTTTTACCTCCTTTTTAATTATAACATTTTTAAGGCACTTGATAATCACACCAGATTTTCCCTTCGTAATTACATTTCACCACCGTCGGAGTAGCCGGGCCATGCCCCGAACTCCAAAAAACGTCATCACATCTCCATGATACATATTGGAATCTATTCATTTTTAATCCTTGTTCATTTTCTACACATCTCCGCGCGCCAACTTGATAAACTAAAGTAGCTGCGCCGCCAATACAAACACTTCCGATTTGAGTCGCACCAGTTCCTGCAATAGGTGCTGCTAAAGACTCACATGAAGTACCTGGCGCAAACTCTGTAATTACTGTTACTTCCACGAAGAACCATTCTTGACAAGATACTTTTCGTTTTTCTTTTTTACTAGTCTGTGATGTACCGTCAAGACGTTCTGTAATTACTATCTCTATATCTGATTTTTTATATTTTCCATAAGTTCCTTGTGTTTTAGTATAAACATCCGGAGACGGAGGTTCTGGCTCCTCATCATCGTTGTTTTGTCCATTTATAGCCTGGAACACAGTGCTGGCATAAACTGTTGGCGCTGTAAGCCATAGCAAACCATACGGGTCTGTATTATTCACAGGGTTACTCCCCACATAGCTATACAAATTCACTCCGCCTTCATATTCTACCGAATCCCTGCCGCTGAATCTTCCAGTAGATGTGTTATACATTCTGGTACGATAATAATACTGCCCACTTTCATTGTCAAGCTCCCTGCCGGTAAACTTATATCTATTGGCCAAGCCGTTGCCGGTCTCTGACTTCATCTCGCCGAAGGCGTAATACTGGTAGTTCTTCTTGAGGACGTTGGATGAGCTGATGATATTCGAAACCGAACCGAGCCCGTCGTGCATATAGTAGTAGGTCTGCCAGTTACTGTCTACATACCTGTTGACATATAGATTATCATCCAGGAACGGGGTAATGTAGGTGGCCATAAGCGCGCCCGTGCCGTCGTCAAAATAGGCGTACCTAACCACGCGGGCCGGGGTCACCAGATGGCAACGGGCCTCCAAAAGGCGGCCTAATACGTCATAGACTGTTCCATTCACAGTCTTTATCATTTAGGTTGTTCGTTAGATTTATCCTCTTTGGACCAGGGGTGGGTCTTGCGGTATTCTTCGGTCGGGATACCAGCCGCCTTGGCTTCCTGGTCAACAACAAAATGCCCCTCTTTTTCAGACCAATATAAATATTGATTATTTGTATTCCACCATAGTTCTAACCTATTAATCTTTTCTTTATCTATTCCGTTGGTTATATCACACCAATCTAATACTCCTATCATCCTTGTAAGATATTGAGCGGCTTTTCTATTCTTAATCCAGTCTTCACGATAATAAGTGTTAATCCAAATATCTTTATCATCAGAATCAAAATCAAATCGAGCTCCCAATAAACCATCTTTCTCATAAAACCTAGCAACCACCATTCGGTCTCCTTGCAGGCGGCGCAGGTTGACAATATCCTTAGCCTCTATTAAAATGCATAATTTAAGTATTATTATTAGATTAGAAATTATGCTTTTATCATTATCATTATGGCGAATTAATAATTCGGTCGCGGCATCCCGAACAAGACCGCTTTTATCCCGAAGAGAGTTACGGGCGTATTCGACTACTTTATCACCCTGTAGTCTTACCAAAGCTCTCCATGTCTCAAGCCTAACCCAAGGATACCCTTCGTTATCATCAGCCTCAAATATTTTTAGAAGTATATCATTTAACTCTTTTTTGACAGATGGATTTTGTTCCAAATAAATCACTCCTGACTTCCCTGTATCATTAAATATCTCAAGTGCAATGCGCCGATAGAAGAGTTTTTTATCCTTAAACCATCCTTTGATATAAGACATTGAGTATTCAGGGTATTGAGACATGCCTGATATATGAGAAGACCCAAAGGTGAATTCGTTTTCACCACGTATAAGTATCATCCAACGGTGATACTGAACTCCTATCCTGCCTCCAACTTGCGGAACAGAAAAAAAGAGAAGCCCCACAAGGATAGCGCCCATAGGAATTAATATCATCCTTGTGACTTTCCGGCTTGGTTTAAATCCCATCTTACTCTACCTATTTTTTCTGTTCCGTATAAAATTCAACACCAGATTCTTTATTACTACTCTTTAGAGTTTCTTCTAAATAAAAAGGTATGGTTGCACCCGGAGCTTTCCATTCACACTTATAATAACACGAACAACTTGAAGGATGTACCCAAAAACCATGAAAATTAATTTCCTTGAGAGGACACTCACCTCTTTTAACTCCGGCGTATATTATATCCATATATTTCGGACATTTACAAGTGGAATAATAGATAGATCCTGTAAAATATTTCTCGGTTGACAAATATTTACATCTTTTTGGAGCATCTTCTGATTTTCTAAGCACCGGTTTAACAGGAGTTTGTGCCATTTGATTCTGTCCAGCGTTTGTTATGTCACGAGGGTCTCCTGGTAGTGGTATGTGTATATCATCAGATGCTGTTGAAGTTGTCGACGAAGATTGTGTGCTATCCGAAGAAGCAACTGTTGGGCCGTTCGCAGCCTGGAATACTGTGCCAGTAGAGGCTGTTGGCGCTGTGAGCCATAATTCCCCAAAGGGGTCTATATTATTCGCAGGGTTGCTCCCCACATAGCTATACAAATTCACTCCGCCTTCATATTCTACCGAATCCCTGCCGCTGAATCTTCCAGTAGATGTGTTATACATTCTGGTACGATAATAATACTGCCCACTTTCATTGTCAAGCT